>Ga0256836_1000077_pt1 | contig 57913 bp, 63 predicted proteins | sample 4561380metaG_FD_185974 | JGI IMG/M metagenome (GOLD analysis project Ga0256836, IMG submission 185974) | Hydrothermal vent microbial communities from Guaymas Basin, Mexico - 4561-380 | ecosystem: Environmental > Aquatic > Marine > Hydrothermal vents | place: Mexico: Guaymas Basin | collected...
GTGAAGCAACGAAGATACTCGATAAACAGCAGAGTGCCAATAAACTTCTGCTTATTGTGAGTGATGGAAAACCAAATGATGAAGATAGATATGATGGTCGTTATGGGATTGAAGATACGAAAAAAGCACTAGAAGAGGTCAAGAAAAAGGGGATTACACCTTTTTGTATTACGGTAGACTTAGATGCTAAAGAGTACCTTGCTTATCTCTTTGGTCGTGATGGTTATGCCGTAGTGCGTGATGGTCAAAAACTTCCAAAAATACTTACAGATGTTTATATAAATTTAACAAAATAAAGGAAACAATTATGTCTCAAAAATCAAATACTTACTACTTACCCCAATCAAATGAAGTGGAGCTTTTTAAAGCTGCTGCTGAGATGAACTTACCTATCCTCATTAAAGGGCCTACTGGGTGTGGAAAAACACGTTTTATAGAGTCTATGGGTGAGGAGCTTGGTCGTGATGTTTATACTGTTGTTTGTCATGATGATTTGAGTGCTGCTGACTTAGTGGGGCGTCACCTTATTAATGAAAATGGAACATATTGGCAAGATGGGCCACTTACAAAAGCAGTTCGTAATGGTGGTATCTGCTATATTGATGAGATTATTGAAGCAAGAAAAGATACAACAGTCGTTTTACATTCATTAGCAGATTACAGAAGAGTTCTTCCAATAGATAGAACAGGGGAGGTGATAGAAGCACATCCTGATTTTATGCTAGTTGTCTCTTATAACCCAGGGTATCAAAATGTTCTCAAAGGGATGAAACCAAGTACAAAACAGCGTTTTATCTCTCTTAGTTTTGACTATCCAAAAGCTGAGATAGAAAAAGAGGTATTGATTCAAGAGAGTGGAGTAAGTGCAGAGATAGCACAAAAACTTGTAGATATAGCTAGCGAGATTCGTCAACTCGATGACACTGACATTCAAGAGGCAGTATCTACAAGACTACTTATCTATGCTGCAAAACTGATGCAGAGAGGGTTTGATCCGTATCAGGCTTGTCTACACTCTATAGTTGAATCTTTAAGTGATGAAGCAGATGTAACTGAGGTTTTAGAAAAGCTTGTAGCACTTCACTTTGCAAAGGCTGAGTAATGTCTCAAAATATTGCGATAAAAGAGAAATATCCACCAGGGGATTTCGCTGTATGGATTATTATTTATGTTGAGTTAATCACCTTTGGCTTACTCTTTTTAGGCTATGCTTTTTCTCGTCGTGGAGATGTAGCGATGTTTAATGAGTCACAATTGATGTTAAACCAGACATCAGGCTTTATAAACACCCTTATACTTGTAACAAGTAGTTACTTTGTTATAAAAGCAGTCAAGGCAATAACCTCTATGAGTGAAGAGAGTATTGCAGAGGCAAATGCAAAAGCAAGTAAGTGGCTTCTTTTAGCCATAGGGTGTGGTGTGGCGTTTGGGTTTGTAAAAGGGGCTGAGTTTTACCATATTTTTGGTCAAGGTATTAATCTTAGTACAAACAAGTTTTTTATGTTTTACATTATGCTTACGGCGTTTCACTTTATGCATGTGATGTTGGGGACATTTATCTTATTTGTGATCTATAAGAAAACAAAAACAGAGGGTTATATCTTTGGTGATTACAGAGGTATAGAGACAGGTGCATCGTACTGGCATATGGTTGATTTGTTGTGGATTGTACTTTTTCCACTTGTGTATATCATAAGATAAGGGGGGCAGTAATGAAAAAATATTTAGAGTTCGTATGGGCTATCTTAGCAATCTTAACAGTTTTCGCCTATTTATTAGGGTATTTAAAAATAATTAGTACATTTTTTGTCGCTGTTTTACTCTTTACTACTTTTATTAAAGGGCAGTTGGTTATTGACTACTTTATGGGCTTAAAAGATGTAAGGTTAAGATACAGAATTATCCCTACACTTTGGTTAAGCATCATTATTACACTTATTGGAGTGGCATATTACCTCCCAATTGCACCGAGTCAATAAAAAAACGCTAAAATATCCTTATTTGAATGATTGAGGAATTTTATGTTTGTAAACAATCTCGCTTACGAGGCAAGTGCTGGAAGTGGAAAAACTTTTATGCTTGTTGTTCGTTACCTCTCACTCCTTTTTCAAGGGGCTGATCCCTCTAAAATACTTGCATTAACTTTTACAAATAAAGCAGCTTCTGAGATGAGTCAAAGGGTTGTTGAAACCTTAGAAGATTTAGAAAATCGTGGGGAACTTTTAGAGATAGCCAAGGTTACAGAGATACCACAAGCTGAACTACTTCAAAAAAAAGCTGCTATCTTAGAAGAGTTTTTAAATGCAAATACGAAGATTATGACCATCGATAGCTTTTTTACACAAATACTAAGAAAATTCTCCCTCTATAGCTCTTTAATGCCAGATTTTAGCACCTTTGCTTCGCAACATGAATTGAAACTTATGTCGCGTTTTTTAGTGGAGGTAAGAGCTGCAAACAAGCAAAAAACCCTTATAAATCTCTCTTTAGCATCGAAAAAAAGATTGAGTGACCTGTTTACACTTTTAGATGATTTTTACACTAAAAAAGAGGAATTAAAAAGCTTTACCTTTGCACCAACAGATATAAAAGAGCCAATCCAAAAGGCACAAATTGCTTTTGAAAACTTAAGAGCCCTAGTACACTCTTGTGATGGGGCATCAAAAACAGCATTGAAGTCGGTAGAAGCAAAGAGTTTTGAAGAGATATGTGCAAAATCTTGGATAGGGAGAGAAACACTCGATTATAGAACTTTTTCTAAATGTTATACCCCTGAGATGGATAGATATCTTCATGAGATACAAGAAGCGATAGCAAGTTATTATCGTGCAAAAGAGCAAAACTTTTTTAGTGCACTTCTGGATTTAAGTGCCATCTATAAAAAGAGTAAAAAAGCACTTTACCAAGATGAGAGTGAGCTCTCTTTTAATGATGTTACAGCCTTAGTTTATGAGATACTGCATCTTTTAGATGATAGTGAGTTTTTATATTTTCGTCTTGATGCCAAGATAGAGCATATGCTTTTAGATGAATTTCAAGATACTTCCGTATTGCAGTATGCAATTTTAAGACCGCTTATTAAGGAGATAACATCAGGGAAGGGGATTTTTGATGAGGGGAGTTTCTTCTTTGTTGGGGATGTTAAGCAATCGATCTATAGATTTCGTGGAGGGGTGAGTGCACTCTTTGATGAGGTGGCAAAAGATAACAACACTCAGGTTGAGAAGCTTGTTACAAACTACCGTTCCCAAAAAGAGGTGGTCTCTTTTGTTAATGATGTATTTATAGATAAGATTAAAAACTATACACCTCAGTTAGTGAGAGAGGGTGTTGATGGTGGTTATGTTGAGGTCTTGGAGAGTGAAGAGCTTATCGATGAGACTTTAACTCAGGTACAGCGTCTCATCGATAAGGGGGTAGATCTTAATGATATAGCAATCCTTTGTGCAACCAATGGGGATGGAGAAGAGGTGAAACTACAGCTTCAAGCACAAAAGATTGAAGTGGTAACAGAAACTACCACGAAGCTTATAGCTCAAAAGAGTGTAAAGGCTCTTATAGAGTATCTCAAATATATCTATTTTCAAGAGGATATCTACCGATACAACTTTTTTGCACTCATAGATCACGAGTTAGAGCCTTTGGCTTTTGTAGATTTGAATCGGGTTAAGTTTATTGATATTGTAAAAAATATTATCAACAAGTATGGTTTGTTTGAAGATGAGTTTCACCTTGTGAGGTTTATGGATCTTATAGTCAACTATAAAGATATAGAAGCCTTCTTGTTTGAATATGAGCGCATAGATACAGCTGCTGCTGCTTCAGATTTGCAAGGTGTAAGAGTGCTTACTGTTCATAAATCAAAGGGACTAGAGTATGAGCATGTTATTGTTCTCGATAGACTCAAACGAAAACCCGCTTCAAGAGATGCAATTATCTACGAGTATGATGGAATAGTTTTGAAAAATATCTATCTTCGTTCAAAATCTCGCGAGGATTTAGATACAGCTTATGCAAACGCGATAGCTAAAGAGAAAGAACTTGTTAAAGAAGATACACTCAATGCTTTGTATGTCGCGTTTACAAGAGCGAGAGAACATCTTTTTATCATTAAAAAAGTGAAAGACTCCTCCTTTGATCTTTTAGATTTAACGGTAGGATCTCGAGGGGTACTTGAGTGCAAAAAGATTGATAAAAAGAGCAAACAAAGCTTTCAACCCTTAGAGTACAAGTCTCTTTATTATGGAACACAAAGTGATATCTTAGAGTTAGAATCTCAAACACAAGAGGAACTTGATGCTATTAACTTTGGTATAGCGATGCACTACACCTTGGAGATGATGGAAGATTTTACACTAGAGGGCTTAGAAAATGGCTACCATATGATGCTCAATAAATATGGCTATAGCTTCGGCGAAAAAGAGTTAGCAGATCTTTATAAGCGCATTAGTATCTTACTTGAGCATAAGGAGTTTTTAGCCTTGACTCAAGGGAAGTGTTACAAAGAAAAAGCACTGCGTTTTAAAAATCAGCTTCGTTATATTGACCTGCTTGTAGAGAGTGTTGATGGTGTTTGGAAAATCATTGACTATAAAAGCTCTATGAATTTTGCCCAGCATCACCATACACAGGTTCATTTTTATGTTAAAGCGATAGAGGCGATTACGGGTGAAAAAGCAGAGGGGTATCTGTGCTACCTTTTAGAAGATAGAGTCAAAATTCAAAAAGTTTAGGCAGGGTTGATACTTGGGGTAAATGCCTTTGTGCTTAAGATCACTTTATCTCCAACTTCTAAGGATTGCATCTCTTGATGTGAAACAACAATCTCAACGATTTGTTGAGCAATTGCTACCACTGCTACATAGATAACATCTACTTTTTTAATCTCTAAAAGTTCTCCAGAAAAAGAGAATTTTTGACTCCCTTGTGTTTGTAGAAGTACTTCCTTTGGTTTCCCATCCTCTTTGATTGAGCCCTCTTCTAAAACAACTACTCTCGAAGCGAGTTTATAGATCTCACTTGGATCGTGACTCACCATAATGGTAGTGGTTTGAAACTCTTTATGTAGGAGTAGAATCTCCTCTTGGAGTTTATGACGCATAGCTGTATCTAATGCTGAGAGAGGTTCATCTAGGAGTAAAAGTTTTGGTTTTTTCATAAAAGCTCGGCAGATACTTACTCTTTGTTTTTGTCCACCACTGAGTGAGTTTGGATAGCGATCTTTGAGCTCATAAAGCTCTGTCATCTTGAGTAGTTTTGTAGCAAGTGCTTTGTCTTGTGTTACAAAGAGAAGGTTCTGTTCTACAGTCATATTTTCAAAAAGAGCATAGTCTTGAAAAACAAAACCGATGTCGCGTTTTTGCACCGCTAGGTTTGTGTTTTTATCTTGCCAAGTTGCATTAGAGACGATGATCTTTGCCTCTGCCTCCTCTAGTCCTGCTAAAATGCGAAGCAGAGTTGTTTTTCCACTTCCACTTTTACCACTGAGTGCTACAAAGCTTTGCTCTTGTATCTTTAAATCTACATCAAGTTGCATCTCTCCACTGGACCCATGGAGTCTCTTTTTGATCTGAATCTCTATCATAGTCCAAACCTTTTGTTGTGTTTAGCATTGAAGATATAGACACTTAAGAGAACAGAAAAAGAGATAAATATCATCATAGCACTGTAGATATGTGCAGCCTTATAGTCCATAATCTCTACCATCTCATAGATCGCGACCGATGCGACTTTTGTCTCACCTGGGATACTTCCACCAACCATCAAAACCACTCCAAATTCACCAACAGTATGCGCAAAGGTGACGATGATTGCTGTTAGGAGTGCTGGCTTCATATTTGGTAGAGCAACTTGAAATATGGTTTGAAAAGTACTTTTTCCTGCTATATAACTTGCCTCTAGCATATTTTTGTTGAGGGACTCAAAACCATTTTGTAAGGGCTGAAGCATAAAAGGCAAAGAGTAAAAACATGAGGCAATCACAAGACCTGTAAAAGAAAAAACCAGTTTTACATCAAAGGTATCTTCAAAAAAAGCACCAATGGGGGAGTTGTAAGAGAGGGCAAAGAGTATGTAAAAGCCAAGTACTGAGGGTGGCAGTACAATGGGAAGTGCACTAAGTGCTTCTATGAATGGTTTTACCTTTGATTGTGTTTGGGAGAGATACCAAGCCAAGGGTAAAGAGATAAAACAAAGTATAAGTGATGTCAGTGCTGCTAGTTTAAAAGAGAGTATAAAAGGGGTAAAATCCATTAGAGTATCTCCTCAATAAAGAGATCGCTTGATTTGATTAGTGCAATTACATCCATCCCCACTTCAAGTTGCATTCTTTGGAGTGCTGTAGTTGTGATGATAGATTCTATAATAAAGGAGCCAAACGATAACTCTAAACTACAAAGAAGTTCACCAATCTCAATAGAGAGAATCTTGCTAGGAAGCTGATTACAAAAGCTTAAATCTTTAGAGTTTTCTTTTGCAATAGCCACAGCGGTTGCTTTAGTAGTAAGAAGAACTTGTGTACCTATGTTTATATTAGAGTTAAGTTCCAAACTCATCATACTTAGAGAGGTGTTGGCAGATTCAAATGTGATAATATGAAGGTTCTCTACATTTTGTATACGGGTGATGCTTGCTTGAATATGGCTCATTGAACACTGTACCCATAAGCACGAAATATCTCTTTTGCTTGTGTAGAGAGGATAAACTCATAAAAAAGTTGTGCACCTTTGTTGTTCGTGGCGTTTTTGAGTAAAACAATCCCTTGAGAGATGGGAGTATAAAGGGTACTATCTAACTCTATGAAGTTTTCCCCTTTGTGAAATTGTGCCATCTTTGGGGAGTGTAGAGCTGATGCTGCGATAAAACCCATATCTGCAGCAGTGATACTATAGGAGATTGTCTGTCCAATAGATTCCCCAAAGATAAGCTTGCCTTTGATGGTGTTATAAAGTTTAGTATTGTCTAAAAACTCTTGGGTTGCTTTACCATAAGGTGCTGTTTTAGGGTTTGCCATAGCAACTCTTCTAATGGCTTTTGTTCGAATGATTGATGCATCTTGAGAAAAATCCCTTTTTTTCACACTAAAGAGGACAAGGGAACCTTGGGCATAGATATGGGGTTTACTTAGAGTAAGTCCCTCTTTGTAAAGTGCCTCAGGGTAGCTCATATTTGCTGACATAAAAACATCATAAGGGGCATGGTGTTTTATCTGTGCGGTGAGTTTCCCACTACTGCCAAGTGTTACTTGCACTTTTGTATCTGGATGCTCTTTGTGAAATTGTTCTATAAGAGTATCGATAGCATAACTTACATTGGCTGCAACAGCAACATTCACCACCTCTGCAAAAACAAAAGAGTGAAGAAGGAAGATGCTAAAGATAATTCTTTTCATATATGTATCCTAAAAGAGGTAGTTGAACTCTAAACGCGAGTCAAGATAGTTTGAAATCACAGAAGAGCTGTGAATAAAGTCTCTATAGCCTAAACGTACTCTATATTGTAGCTCTGGCATTGAGGGGATGTTTTGCACAATGCCTGCATAGTAAAACATACTATCGGCTGTTGTGGATTGTGTTTCATCGCCATCTATGTAGAGTACCGAAGTTTGGATGAAAGGTTTTGTATAAACACCAGTGTTATTGGCATTTTTTACAAGCTCAATACGGTAACTTTTTGTATTGGCTTTCCAGTTGTAAGCACCCATAGAACGAGTGTATCCAGCTGTAGGAAACCCTCTCCATGGAGTCACTAAGTCTGCTTCATTTAAGATATTTGTATAGGCAAGGTTGATTTTATATTTATCTATGTTTGTAACAACTCTTGCTGCTATCATCTTAGCATCTAAAGAAGTTGGGTCCTTATATGTAGCACTTGCAGCTAAACCACTTAAAGAAGCTCCACCAACACCACCCGCACCATTGTCAAACTGTTGTATATAACGAAACCCTGGAGTAACACTAAAACCATCAAATTTCATCGTATAGTTTAGCTCACCCATCGCTTGGGAGAGAAGCTCCGGAACATTATATGCAGAAAAATTAATCTTCAGATTTTGTATTGATCTGTTTTCAATATCGAGTACTATAAGTGGTGCATCAGTTGGTTTTCCAGCAGCTTTAAGTGCAGTATATGTTAAGCCTTTGTGCATAGCACTATCATCATTCTCTGTCCACTCTGGATGGAGTACCCCTGGAGCTGAAGCTGCATCACCCACCATAAAAACAGCATGAGAATCCATATGGTCACGAAGTTTTTGTTTTGTAAGGTATGCAAGTTTGAATTTTGTGTCTTGTATATTATTTGAGGAGATCACAAGCCCATCAAATACATTTGGAATCATCTTTGTATCATTACTTTTGGTATAAAAAGTTTCTACTAGTTGGCGACCAAGGGTAAAGTTTGTTTTTGAGTATTTGTAGTTTATATTTGCTTGACCAAGAGCATAAAGCATAGTTGAACCATTGTTGGCATATTCATAACGGCTAAGTGTATCTTTTGCCGGCTTGAGGTGGGAGATGCTATCAAGTGAACTTTTACTAAAGATAGCTTTAGAGCCATAATATGCTACAGTAAAATCAAAACCACTCCATGAAGCAGATTTATACACTAAACTTGCACCTATTGAGGCAAGTGGTGCTGATTCATGGTCACTATCGTCACTATCATAGGAAAAGTAGAAGTTATTGCTTCGTATTCTTCCATAAAGCTCTCCTTCACTAAAAAAAGCATTAAAATTGTTTACATTTTTTTGTTTTTGATAAATAAGTTGCCCATTTGTTTTAATAGCTTGCTTTGGTATATCTGCCATAAGAAGAGGATTCAATAGTCCTAAAGAGAGTAAAAAAGAGCTCATATAACGATGCATAATGACTAAGTTCCTTTAAAAAATTATATTGTATAATATTGTACTACAAAGTATATAATGACTTATTTAAATCTCTGTGAATCTATAAAACTTACAAATAACTTAATTTCAGTTACTTATAAGCTTTAACGGCTATACTTTCGCCAACAAAGTAAGCATTTATGTTTACTAAATAAATTCCTACGAAAGGTTCTGTTTATGAAATTTACTAAAATTGCAACTCCAGAACAAATCGATCAAAAATGGGTTTTGATTGATGCAGAAGGTAAAACATTTGGTCGTATGATCACTGAGGTAGCTACTATCTTACGTGGTAAGAACAAAGCATGTTTTACTCCAAATATTGACTGTGGTGACTATGTAGTTATCATTAATGCTTCTAAAGCTAAGTTCAACGGACTTGGTAAAATAGCAAATAAAGAGTATTTTTCTCATTCTGGTTACTTCGGTTCTACTAAGAGTGTTAAAATGACTGAGCTTTTAGAAAAAAATCCTGAGAAACTATACAAATTAGCAACTCGTGGTATGCTTCCAAAAACTAGACTTGGTGCTAAAATGCTTAAAAAATTAAAAATTTATGCAGGTGCTGAACACCCTCACACTGCACAAATTGCTAAGTAAGGATTGATACATGGCAAAAACAATTTATGCAACAGGACGTCGTAAAGCGTCAATCGCAAAAGTATGGTTAACTCCAGGTACAGGTAAAATTACAATTAATGGTCTTTCTTTAGATGCATGGTTAGGTGGACTTGAAGCGAAAAAACTTCGTGTAAAACAACCACTTGTTTTATCTAAACAAGACGCTGCAGTTGATATCGTAGCTACTACTTTAGGTGGTGGTTTTGGTGGTCAAGCAGATGCACTTCGTCACGGAATTTCTCGTGCACTAGTAACATTTGATCCAGCGATCAAAGCTATCCTTAAACCTGAAGGTATGATGACTCGTGATGCACGTGTTGTTGAACGTAAGAAACCAGGTAAGAGAAAAGCTCGTCGTTCTCGCCAATTTAGTAAACGTTAATCGTCTTACAAAAACTTACTCAGAGATCTTCTCTGGGTATCTTTCTTCCTTTTTAAATTTTCTTTTTATCTCCATTTTAACAGTTTTTATATATTTTTTATCGTCATAGTTGTATAATAATCCTTCCAATTTTAAGGAGAACTATGAACAAGATCAGCCTCAGTGCTCTTATGATTTCAACGGCTCTACTTGCAACTTCAGATGTAACAACATTATCTGAAGTTTTTAGTGAAGCTCAGGTGAGTGGTAATGTAAAGTACTACTATATTCAAACAGATAAAGATAAATCTTATACAAATCAGCCAAACACATCGGCTTATGCGAACTCTATTGGTGGACAGTTGGGGATTAAAACTGCACAGTTATATGGTTTTAGTGCTGGTGTAACCTTTATGACAACAAACCCTTTTCTAATTAATAATGATCCAGCAAAAGTGGACACTTCAATAATAGGGAAAGATAATGGAGCTAGAGGTGGTGATGCTACACAGGGATTTTCTGTTTTAGGGGAAGCTTACATAGCTTATAATTATGAAGATTTAGATATTAGCTATGGTCGTCAGGCTATTAAAACGCCATTGATGCATGCCAAAGAGGTACGAATGTTACCTTCAACCTTTAATGGTTTTTATTCTTCTTATAAAATAAATAGTAGTTCAAAAGTTGGGTTTGATTATATTACAGAATTTAAACAAAGAACATCAGATGAATTTGTAAATATCATCAAACATGCTCTTGGAGATAATACTATTGCTGTAACAGGTTCAGATAGTGGTGCAATGTTTATGGCAGATTATAATTATAAATCTGAAGATTACAAGTTTAATGTATATGATTGTTATGCACAAGATTTTATCAACTCTATCTATATAGATGGTGGGATGAAGCTTCCTTTAGCAGAGATGAAAATTGCACTAGATGCACAGTATATAAACCAAAAAAGTATAGGGAATGCAGATACGAATCTTGCAAAGGCAGGCTCTTTAACTGGTGGGAAAAAGATCTCTGTCAATGCCGTAGCTCTGAAGGCTTCAACTGCTTATAAAAGTGCAAAGTTTACTCTAGCTTACTCAAAAGTTTTTAAAAGTGATTCTAAGCATGATTCTTTAGTGCTTCCATGGGATGGTACACCACTCTTTACCAATATGATTACATCAAATGATCTTTTTCAATCAATCTATGGTGGTGCACTTAAAGCCGATAGCGTTTACATTGGTGGATCGCAAGGGATTAAATTTGCCTATAAACAAAGCTATGATAGTTTTGGCTTAAAAGGTTTTAGTTCAACCTTAGCATTTTTAAACACTTCAAATTCAAGATTTGCCAAAGATCAAAGAGATTATAATGTAGTTTTAGGCTACAAGTATGCAAAAAATTTCTCTTTGGCTCTCAAAGGGATCTGGGTTCAAAACAATACCGGTGCTGATACAGATGGCACAATCTCTCAACTCAAACTTCTCTCACAGTACAGAGTGATAGCAAACTACAAATTTTAATCAGTTAACTCTCTTACTATATAATATCCCTAGATAAAAAAAGGGATATTATTATGAAAAAAGTGGTTCTATTTGTAGCCTTGGCCTTAGTTGTCTTGGCTGCCTTACCTGTTGTAGGTAATAAGTATGTACAAAGTAACATTGATGAGCGAGTGGAAGATTTAAAGAGTTATGGCCTTGGTGTTGAAAAAACATCAACAACATCATCGTATCTTAGTACAAAAAAACATTTTGAATTTCTTTTAAAAGATGCTGATATATTTATAGACTATCTTAATAACTACTCAAATCAACAGATACCAGCTTATGTTAATGCTGCACTTGAAGGTGTTTTGATTGGTGCAGATGTAGAGTACAGCAATATCCCTTTTACAAAAGCAATCTCTATAGATATCTACCCTTTAAGTGTTTCCCCTCTTCTTGCAAAAAATATGAAAGAAAAAGATCTTAACTTTTATACAAGTTTAGAAAACTTTCTTCACTCTAAGGGTGTTTTGTACCATATCAATTACGATATAGTAAGTGAAGATTTTGATGGTTATATCAAAGATATCAACGAGAAATATGTACTAAAAGATGCAACTGAACTCTCTTTATCATTACAAGGTGCAGTGTTTGAAGGTCAAGGAAGATTAATGACTCCAACACGATTAACATCTGAAGTAACAAAAATAGACTTAGAGATGAAGAATGATCAAGCAACACTACTCTTTCACCTTTTAGATCTAGGTGGTAGCTCTCATTTTGAATCACAAGGTACATATCTTAGCAGTATCAATTTACGAAGTTTTGATATCTCTGTGGACACTCCTCGTGATAACCTTCTCTTAAAGGCATCAGATCTTAAGGTGAATCTTTCTGCAAATGATCAACTTAAAAAAGCTGAATTTAATGCGAAGTCTACACTTGAACATCTAGAAGTAGAATCGAAAGATATAACATTTGATATGGAGAAACTCTCTTATGATGTAGCAGTTAATGGTTTAGACAAAACGATTGTAAAAAGATTAAAAGTTTTACTCAACAAAGCAAACATGCAACCATCCCCAGTACTAAATAAGCAAATTTTAGATGAAAGTACACAACTTTTGGCAAAAGGTTTACAACTCAATGTAGCAGATCTCTCTTTTAAAACACTTACTGTAAACGATATGCAACATTTAGGTGGATTAGAGATGAAAATGGATCTAAATATTAAAGAGGATCCCAATTTAGTATCAAAGTTACAACTCTCCCCTTTACTTCTTGCACAAAATATTGACATAGTATTAAATCTCAAACTCTCTCAAGCTATCTACAAAAATATCACAGCAGGTTCAAGAATGGCAGCAGCAGCAAATAGTTATGCAAAAGTAGATGGAGATAATGTTGTTTTTGACATAGTATTTAAAGATGGAAAACTGCAAATGAATGGAAAAGCTTTACAATAAATATGAAGTTTTTATTTTTTCTCTTTTTCAGTTTTTACCTTTTTGGATCAACTTTGCACCTTGCAACATCATCAAATCCATCAAGGCTCAACCCTATCTTAGCAACAGATTCCTCTTCCTCTGAGATAGCAGGTTTTTTGTTTAATGGCCTTGTGAAGTACGATAAAGATTCCTCTACAATCATTGGTGATTTAGCAGATAAGTTTTATTTTAAAAATGATACTACACTGATCTTTAAGCTAAAAGATGGAGTGGTGTGGCATGATGGAGAGGCATTTAGTGCAAAAGATGTTCTCTTTACTTATCAAACACTTATATCAGACAAGATAGCCTCCCCTTATAGTTCAGGATTTCGTTTTGTAAAAGATGTAAAAATTGTCGATAAGTATACAATTGAAGTAACTTATAAAAAGCCTTACTTTAAAGCACTTGAGACATGGATGATGGGGATTCTCCCAGAACATCTCCTTAAAAATGACAAAAATCTTATGAACTCAAAGTTCAACACTCATCCCATTGGAACAGGCCCATACCTCTTAAAAAAACTGGAGTTCTCAAAAAATATTGAGCTTGATGCTTTTGACAAGTATTTTGAGGGTCGTCCCAAGATAGATAAGATCTCTTTTCATGTGATAGCAGACCCCATGACCCGTTTTTTGATGCTTAAATCTTCTCAATTAGATATAGGGAGTGTAGAACCTATGGCTTATGAGCGACAACTTCATAAAGATTTTTTTGATAAGTTTAATATCTATGAAGATATCACACACTCTTACACCTACTTAGGGTTTAATCTGCGTTTAGAGAAGTTTAAAGATCCAAGAGTAAGAGAGGCTATCTCTTTAGCGATAAACCGTCAAGAGATAGTTGATATACTTTTTTTTAAACATGCCAAAGTGTGTACAGGGCCATTTTTACCAGGGAGTGCTGCTTTTAATGCAGATGTAAAAGCTCCAACACAAGATCTAAAGAGGGCAAAAGCCTTACTTAAAGAGGCAGGTTATGATGAGAGTCATCCTTTTGAGTTTGAGATAGCAACATCTAATGCAAGTCAGATCCGCCCTTATGCTGCACAAATATTACAACATCAGTTAAAACAGGTCGGTGTAAAAGTAACACTCCGAGTGATGGAGTGGCAGGCATTTTTAAATATGGTGGTATTTCCTCATAAGTTTGACACAGTACTCTTAGGGTGGGGACTCTCCCCTACACCAGATCCCTATATGTTTTGGCACTCAGATAACGATAAAAAGGGTGGATTTAATTTTATAGGCTATCACAATAAAGAGATGGATAAGATGATAGAGGTATCACAATCTATGGTAGATAGAAAAAAATTGACTGCTATATGGAAAGAGATGTTTAAAATTGTAACAGATGATAACCCTTACCTTTTTCTCTATATACCTAACTCAATTACAGCAGTCAATAAAAATGTAAAAAATGTGGAGCCAAGTATCAGTGGTATCTGGCATAACTATATAGAATGGGAGAAATAATTTGATAATACTTTTTGACTTGGATGGTACCTTAATAGACTCTACAGAAGCGATTTTAGAGAGTTTTTATAAAGCATTTAAAGTACATGAAAGAGTATCACCTCAAGATGAGGAGATAAAGGCTCTTATAGGGTACCCTTTAGATGTAATGTTTAGTGAACTCGGTATAGAAGAGAGTAGAGTGTGGGATTTTGTAACAAGCTACAAAGAGCACTATCGTGAGATATCAAGACAAAAGACAGAACTCTTGGTAAATGCAAGAGAGGCTGTAACACTAGCATCAGAATTTGCAGAATTAGGGATAGTAACTACAAAAACAGGGCGATATTCGCAAGTGTTGATGGAGCATTTTGAATTGATGGAGATGTTTACAGTGCTGATTGGTAGAGAAGATGTTGAGAAGCCAAAACCAGATGCAGAGCCTATTCTTAAAGCTTTAGAAGCTTTTGAAGTAGATGGAAAAGAGATATGGATGATTGGTGATACAAAGTTAGATCTACTTTCTGCAAAAAATGCAAATGTAAAATCTATAGGAGTGTTAAGTGGTTATGATGATGAAACTACTTTAAAGCAATTTACTAATGTTATATTTTGTGATGCACTAGAGGCTGTTAAGTATCTAAAAAGTAGGAAAAAATCACACTCATAACTTGCTCACTTATCTATCTCTTATTATCAAGCTATATTTAAGTCCCACTTGCCTAAAATACAGTAAATAGAATTGAAAGAAAATGGAATATATTTCTTGAAAGAACTTAAGGAGAATTTATGCTAGAGATTAGATGGCATAGTCGTGCTGGTCAAGGTGCTGTAACAGGTGCAAAAGGTTTGGCGGATGTTATTTCGACAACAGGTAAGCATGTTCAAGCATTCGCATTTTACGGATCAGCTAAACGTGGAGCTGCCATGACAGCATATAACCGTGTAGATGAAGAGATCATCATGAATCATGAAAAATATATGGAACCAGATTATGTTTTTGTGATAGATCCTGCATTGGTTTATACATCAGATGTGACTATTAATGGAAAAGAAGATACTAAATATATTATCACAACTCATATGAGTACAGATGAGCTTATAGCTTCTCAACCGAAACTTAAAGGCAAAGAAGTTTATACAGTTGATTGTATTAAGATTGCTCAAGAGACTATCGGTCGTCCTATTCCAAATACACCAATGCTTGGTGCATTTATGAAGATATCTGGAATGTATGATATTGAGTTCTTTAAAGAGAGTATGGTAAGAATCCTCGGTAAACTACCACAAAAAATTATTGACGCTAATATGATTGCTATTCAGCGTGCATATGACGAAGTAAAGTAAGGAGCTGATAATGGCAAATACAGGTTGGGACGAATTTGAAATCGGAGCTATGCTTCGTACATTTGAAGGTAGTATAGACGATATCGCTGGTACACTTCAAGAAGACCGTAAATATACAGAAAATAGCTCATTTAGTGCTTCTGTTGCAGACTGGAGAATTGAGAAACCAATTTTTGCAAAAGATTATTGTATCGATTGCCAATTTTGTTGGATCTATTGTCCAGATATTTCAATTATCTCTAGAGATAAAAAGATGATTGGTATAGATATGGATCACTGTAAAGGGTGTGGTATATGTGTTGAGGTTTGTCCTACAAACCCTAAATCATTACTAATGTTCCCAGAACAAGCAGACGAAGAGACAGAGATTGCTCAATGGCCTGCGAAAGAAACGAAGGAGAAATAGATGGCATTTGATAAAATGGAATTAAGAGATATTGAGGTTTGGGATGGTAACTTTGCAGCTGCTCAAGCACTAAGACAGTGTCAAATTGATGTTGTTGCGGCATACCCAATTACTCCATCAACTCCTATCGTTGAAGGTTATGCAAAATTCTTAGCAGATAATTATGTTGAGGGTGAGTTTGTAATGGTTGAGTCTGAACATGCTGCGATGTCAGGATGTATTGGTGCTGCTGCTGCTGGTGGACGTGTTGCAACTGCAACTTCTTCACAAGGTTTTGCACTTATGGTTGAAACACTGTACCAAGCTTCTGGTATGCGTTTACCAATTGTACTTAATGTTGTAAACCGTGCACTTGCTGCTCCATTAAATGTTAATGGTGACCACTCAGATATGTATCTTGGTCGTGATTCTGGTTGGATTCAATTTGATTCTTACTGTCCACAAGATGCTTACGATTTAAACTTTATTGCATTTCGTGTAGCTGAAGATCATGATGTTCGTTTACCATGTATGGTACACCAAGATGGTTTTATGACTTCTCATACTGCTCAAGGTGTACATACTATGGATGATGATACTGCATATAGCTTTGTTGGTGATTTTAAACCAATGAACGATATGCTAGATTTTGAACATCCAGTAACACATGGTGTACAAACAGAAGAAGATTGGCACTTTGAGCATAAAGCTCGTCAACATAATGACCTTATGACAAAAGTTATGCCAAAAATTCAAGCTGCTTTTGATGATTTTAAAACATTAACAGGTCGTGAGTATAATATTGTTGAAAGATACGATATGGATGATGCAGATGTATGTGTTGTTTGTATGGGTACTTCAGTTGAAACTGCTCGTGAAGTTGCTTTAGAGATGAGAGCAAAAGGAATTAAAGCTGGTGTTGTAGGTATCCGTGTGGTACGTCCATTCCCATTCTTTGAAATTCAGGAAGCTCTTAAAGATGTTAAAGCAATCGCTGCACTAGATCGTTCAGCTCCAGGTGGTGCGCCAGGTATGCTTTTCAACGAGATTGCTGGTTGTCTTTTCAATACTGATACAAAAGCTCTCCTTTCTGGTTACATTTATGGTCTTGGTGGTCGTGACTTAACGAAGAAACATTTAGTAGATCTATTTACTGAACTTCAAGCGAATGTTGATGCAGGAAAAGTATTAACTCCACTACAACAATTTATCGGTGTTCGTGGACCGAAATTACAATTTTTATAGGAGAAAACTATGAGTGAAATGAAAAAAATTAAAAACTTAAAAGAGTTTTCTACATCAGCAGACCGTTTTGAAGGTGCAAACCTTCTTTGTCCTGGTTGTGCTCACTCTATCATTGTTCGTGAAGTATTAAATGCGACAAATGATGACTTAGTACTTTCAGCATCAACTGGTTGTCTTGAAGTTTGTACAGCTGTTTATCCATATACATCATGGGATGCTTCTTGGATTCACATTGGTTTTGAAAATGGTTCTACTGCAGTTGCAGGTGCTGAAGCAATGTATAATGCACTTAAAAATAAAGGTCGCCTAAAGCAACCTGATCGTAATCCTAAGTTTGTTTCTTTCGCAGGTGATGGTGCATCTTACGATATTGGTTTCCAATGGATCTCTGGTTGTATGGAACGTGGTCATAATATTATGCATGTTGTTCTTGATAATGAAGTATATGCAAATACTGGTGGACAACGTTCATCTTCAACACCTATCGGTTCATCTGCAACTACATCTCCTGCTGGACGTGTAAGTTATGGTGAAAAGAAAAACAAAAAAGATATGGTAGCTATTATGGCAAGCCATGGTATCCCATATTCTGCACAAGTTGCTCCAAATAAATGGAAAGATATGGTGAAGAAAATTCAACACGGTATGGCAGTAGATGGTCCTGTATTTATCAATGCAGTATCTCCTTGTACAACTGAGTGGAAATTTGATCCTAAAGATACAATGATGCTTACAGATCTTTCAACTGACTCTTTAGTATTCCCACTATATGAGATTATTGATGGTCATGAATTAAACATCACATATCGTCCTAAAAATGTTGTGCCTGTTGAAGAATATTTGGCAGCACAAGGACGTTTTAAACACCTTTTTAAAGATGAGTATAAATACTTAATTAAAGAGTGGCAAGAGCGTGTAGATGCGAACTGGGCTTATCTAAATCGCCGTGAAGAAGCTCGCGTTTAGTCGTGAACTTCTAGCTTCGGCAAATCTTGCACAAAAATCCGACTCTCTGTGTACTACAGTACACTATCGGTCGGATATTTTGCACAATCTTCACCAAATCTAAAACTTCTTTATTTCCAACTTCTCTTTTTAAACTTTTCTAATTCAATAACTTTTTTACTTCAATTTATCATCAAACTTTTTTGCTAAAATACATATAATTAAAATTAAGGATTTTTCAATGCCATTACTAGACTCTTTTACAGTTGACCACACTATCATGCCTGCACCTGCAGTAAGAAAAGCTAAGGGGATGAAATCTCCTTGTGGAGATGCTATAACAGTATATGATCTGCGTTTTTACAAGCCAAATGTTGATAAGATGGATGGAAAAGGGATACACACTCTTGAACACCTTTTTGCTGGATTTATGAGAGATCATTTAAATTCTAAAAAAGTTGAGATTATTGATCTCTCACCTATGGGTTGTCGTACAGGTTTTTATATGTCTGTTCTTGGAACTCCAGATGAGAAAAAAGTTGCTAAAGCTTGGAAAAAATCTATGGAAGATGTTTTAAAAGTAAAAAGTGAAGCAGATATTCCTGAGCTTAATATCTACCAATGTGGTACATACAAAATGCACTCACTTAAAAATGCTAAAAAGATTGCAGAAGATATCTTAGCAAATAAGATTGGTGTGATGGATAATAAAAAACTACAACTTTCAAAGAAAAAACTTAAAGAGATAAACGGATAATGTTAGTTCTAGTACCAATGAACTCAGAGGAAGTTCAAGAAGCAGAGATCACTAAGGTATTTGAAGCCAAAACTTGGGCTCAACTTCGTATAGAAGAGGGTGAACTTGTAGAGGTTTTACACAATGAAAAATTTGATGGATTTGATAACTGGAGTGAAGCGGTTGTTGTATCAAGTGATGCAGAACCTGTGATGCAGTTTATGGAGATGTCTATGATCGTTCTTGTAGCACATACTCAAAAGAGTATTGATGATATAGTTGAAGCTTACTTATTCCGTGAGTTACACGATATAGCTTACTAGAGGATTTATAAATGGATTTAACACAGTTTTTAGAGCTTTTTAATCCATACCCAGGGAATCACTACCTGCAGATCACTACAAGTGTAGATGAAACAACACAGGCCCTTTATGATTTAGTAGAGGGTGTCGATGGAGAGTTCTCTCTCGCGTTTTATGGTGAGGAAGATACCCAACTAGAGACTCTCTACCCAAATGCAAAAATACAGTACTTAAAAACACTCAAGCATCCCTTTCGAGCACTTCCTAGAACAAATGATATTGTTGTGTTTAAAGATATACTCAATACACATCAAAATCCCAAAGGGCTTTTAAAAATTGCTTATACCACTCTCGCAAATGCTGCACATATCATCGTGATGGAGAAAAAGGGAGAGATGGATATAGAAGCAACACTTAATCTTTTAGAAGAGTTTGAATTTCGTTCCCAAAACTATATAGACATACTTCCAGAGTATGATCTTGTTATAGCAAAGAAATTACACATGTGGGGTAATGGACTTTAGTCGTAAACATCGTCCATATCAAAATCATTTTCTGGCTCAATAACATGGATATGTTTTAGTGACTCAGGGTCTATCTCTTTTGCTTTTAAATCATACTCACTTCCAGAGTAAAACTTTTGCTCTTTAGCATACTTCTTTTCTGCTTCCATCGCTTTTTGAAGAGCTTGTTTCTCTTTTTGAGTCATCTGTTTTTCTTGAGCTGTTAGTAATGTCGTGAAAAAGAGGCTTAGTATTAGAAAAAATCGCATTGGATCCACCTTTTATTATATAATACAAAGATGATATCATAGATAAACTGAAATTATAATAATTATTATAATCTAATATAAGGAAGACACTATAGCACATTTTGATGATAAACTACATATTCAGGTACAAAGTGCAGATGGTTCATGTACGGCATATTCTAAAGAGTATGAGGAGCATTACCACTCCACCAAAGATGGAGCACTTAAAGAATCCCTTTTAAAGCATGTTCTACCTGCTTTTTCAACAATAGATGGAGAAGATGAAGTTGCTATACTTGATATCTGTTATGGATTGGGTTTTAATACACTGGCAACACTTAGCTATATGAAAGAGCATTTTCCTAAGAGAAAAATCTCTCTCTATTCGCCTGAATTAGATAGCTCTCTTGTGCACTCTTTAGAGTATTTTACTTATCCTAAAGAGTTTGATAGATTCAAAGAGATTATTTTGGAACTTTCACAAAAACAGTTTTATGAAGATGAATATATAAAGATAGAGATCTACTTAGGAGATGCAAGAGAATATATCAAAAAGTTTTCAAATAAGTTTGATATAGTATATCAAGATGCATTTTCTCCAAGTTCAAACCCTATACTTTGGACAAAAGAATACTTTAGAGATATCAAAAACGCGATGAGCTACTCTGGAATTTTAACAACATACTCCATAGCCCTTAAAACACGACTTGCCTTATATGAGAATGGTTTTTATGTGTATCTCAATTCTGGAGAGGATTTTCGTACTGCAACTGTAGCGAGTTTAGAGCCATTGGTATCTTTTGAGTTGGTAGATATGGAGCATAAAATCTCTTGTAATCCTGATGTTAAAGCTCTAAGTGATGAGGAGTTAGGAGTTGATTATATCTAAGAACTCTTCTCCAAACTGTTCATACTTTTTCATCCCAACACCATTGACTTTTAGCATACTCTCTTTGTCGTGAGGTTTGTCATTTGCTAGGTGTTTGAGTGTTTTATCTCCAAAGATTATGTAGGCTGGAACACCCATTTCACTTGCAAGTTCAGAGCGTTTTACTCTAAGTTCTTCAAAAAGCTCTTCATCATACTCAAACTCATTAGCCTGTTTGATTTTTTTCTCTTTTGTGTTTATATCTAAACGCGATTGCTTGATATCTAGAAGTTTGAGTGACTTTAAAATTGCTATGGCATCTTGGGTTAGTTGTAAAACACTAAAATCTCCAAGTGTAATGATTTTAAGTTCAAGTAAACGCTCTACAATAACAAACCACTCTTTTTTACTTAACTCTAGTCCTATCCCATACATAGAGAGTTTATCTGCACCATTGGCGAGAAGTTTTTGCTCTTTTGAACCTCTGAGTATATCGATGATATAGTTCTTTCCAAAGCCTTGATTGGTTTTATAGATGGCGGAGAGAAGCATCTGAGCTTCTTTGGTGATATCTTGGCGTTTATCATCTGCATTGAGGCAGTTGTCACAGCGTTCTTTACAACTTTCCAAGGTATCATCAAAATACTCCGCGAGTTGTTTATGAAAACAAATCTCCCCCGTTGCATATTTATAGATAGTGTCTATCTTTGTTTCTAAGTGAGATTTATACTCTTCATTGAGGATGTCACTGAGAAACCTTTTGTGTTGAAGGATATCTTGGGCATTAAAAAGGAGGAGTACTTCACAATCTTCCCCATCGCGCCCAGCTCTTCCTATCTCTTGGTAATAATTTTCCAAAGATTTAGGGAGACTCATATGTGCAACAAAACGGATATCACTCTTGTCTATTCCCATCCCAAACGCGATGGTTGCTACCATGATGTCTATGTTGTCATTGACAAAGATGCGAAAGTTTTGCTCCCTTACATGTTGGGGAAGTCCTGCATGGTAGGCTAAAGATTTGTAGCCGTTGATGTTTAAAAAACTACTAAGCTCTTCCGCTTTTTTTCGTGAACTTACATAGATGATACCTGATTCATTTTTATGTCTACTCAAAAAGTTAGTGAGTTGTGTATGCCCGTTACTGATGCGTCTTTGAGCAGAGATAAAGATGTTTTTTCTAAAGATTTTTCCCTTCAGTAGCTTAGGGTCTTCCATACGAAGCTCACGAACGATATCCTCTGTTACATTATCTGTACTTGTGGCTGTAAACGCAGCGATACTTGTGTCTGGAAAATTGGCTTTTAAGTTCCCAAGGGCTCTATAGTCATCACGAAACTCATGCCCCCATTGACTGATACAGTGTGCTTCATCTATAACAAAAAAGTTAATCTTTAAGTTATGTAAAAAGTTAAGGGTTGAGCCATTGTTAAGGCGTTCTGGTGAGAGGTAGAGAAATTTAACTTTTCCCTCTACACAAGCACTCATAATCTCATCAACCTCTTCAAAGCTTTGTGCTGAGCTTATCATCTGAGCTGACACTTGTTGTGCTTGAAGAGCAGCTACTTGGTCTTGCATCAGGGCTATAAGGGGTGAAACGACGATAGTTATACCATCCATCATCATTGTTGGGAGTTGAAATACAAGAGATTTTCCACCACCCGTCGGTAGTATCATAAGGAGGTCTTGCCCATTTAGTATGGCATCAACACCCTCTTCTTGTAAGTCGCGAAAACTATTGTGTCCGAAAATATCTTTGAGTACTTGATTTTTGATTATCTATCCTAATGTAACAAAATAATTATAATAGGTTTTTACTTGGAGTGAAAAAAGTATGACAAAATGCAATGCTTTTAAAAGCTTGCATTGATAGCATCAACTTCATCCCAGCTAAGAGAGGAGTTCTGTGTTTGATGTGCAATGATATGTGCTACATAGCGAGCAAACATATCTGTCTCAACATTTACCTTTGTCCCTTTTTTATAACGTTTAAAAAGTGTTTCTTTCATAGTATGGGGAATGATTGTAAGACGAAAGGTGTCTGCTTTTACATCATTGACGGTAAGACTCACTCCATCGATGGTGATAGAGCCTTTTGGAATAATGTAGGCGATATGTTTTTTTGCTACTTTGATAAAAACATCATAAGAGTTCCCAAGGTTTTTGATATCTACAATTTCACCTATAGCATCAACATGCCCTTGAACTACATGCCCTTCAAATCTATCACCCATCATCATTGCAGGTTCAATATGCACTTCATTTTTGTAGTTTTCTATCACGAGATGTTTTTGAGACTCAGGGGAGAGCTCTACACTAAATCCATCACCATTAACTGCAACAACAGTTAAACAAGCACCGTTAATAGCTATGCTATCGCCAATCTCGGCTTTGAGTTTTGCTTTTATAGTAAGTGTTGAGCCTACAAAGCTTTTAACAGTGGCAATCTCTCGTATAAGTCCTGTAAACAAGTGCTTCCTTTAAAAAACTATTTTTCCATCTTCTTGAAGACCTTTGATAATGTTTTTTGCTTTTTCATGTCCTGCATAAGCTGCTTTACGACATAAATCAAGTGCCTTATCATTGTCTTGTTCACACCCTAAACCTTGATCATACATAAGACCTAAGTTGTAGTGACCTTGTGCTAAACCACCCTCAGATGCACGAACAAAACAGATAAAAGCTCGTTTGTCATCTTTTGGCACACCTAGTCCATCTTTGTAAAGTACACCAAGGTTATTAAATGCTTCTGCATGTCCACGTTTTGCAGCTTCTTCATACCAAAAAGCAGCCTCAGAATAGTTTTGTACACATCCTAAACCACGCTCTAACATAAGAGCTACTTCATACTGTGCAGGTGGAACTTCACGTTCTGCTGCTGCTAGGTGTAACTCATGTGCTTTAAACTGGTCATGCTCTACACCACCAATCCCGTTTTCATAAAGAATAGCGAGATTAAAAAGTGCATAAGGTTGTTTCGCTTCAGCAGCAAGAGTATAAAGTTCAAGTGCTGCTTTTTCATTTTTTTCACAACCTTGAGCATTTTGGTACATAAACGCGAGAGATGTTTGTGCTGTCGCATCTCCTTGTTTTGCTAGTATACTATAAAGCTCAAGGGCTTTTGTAAAATCTTTAGCATTGTATGCTGCATTTGCTTCTTGTATCATATCTCTTCATTTTCCGTTCTTATATTTTGTCTAAAGGTTGTTTTATTTCCCTTAGCTGCTGCTTTTGCCTTACGTATCTTTTCTAGTAGATTCTCTTTAGTGCTGAGGTGTTCATCACGAATCTTATGCTCGTCACTCCCATCAACTTCTGGGTCATACTCCACAATTTCTGGAGTATAATCTTTAAATAAGTCGTCGCTCATCTTAAAAACCTTAACTAATTGAGTTTATATTATGCAAATCATACACAAAAATGATAAAATTCGCTTTAAGATAATAGAATGGATTTTTATATGAATTATGATGTAATAGTAGTAGGTGGTGGTCATGCAGGTGTTGAGGCTTCATTAGCAAGTGCAAGAATGGGAAACCAAACGCTACTTATCTCGATGTTAGCTGAAAATGTAGGGGCAACTTCTTGTAATCCTGCAGTGGGTGGACTAGCAAAAGGGCACTTGGTTCGTGAGCTTGATGCACTTGGTGGTGAGATGGGTCTTATCACTGATGAAGCGGGGATACAGTTTCGTATACTCAACCAAACAAAAGGTCCTGCAGTTCGTGGAAGCCGTGCTCAGATAGATATGGACAAATACCGTGTTATCGCTCGTAATACAGTACTCAACACTAAAAATCTCTCCCTTGCTCAAGAGACTGTAGAATCACTTATCATAGAAGATGGCGAAGTAAAAGGTGTAAAAACTGATTTGTTAAATGAGTATAGATCATCAAAAGTGATCATAACATCTGGAACATTCTTAAATGGGATATTACACATTGGAGAGGTGCAAAAGCTTGGTGGTCGTTATGGAGAGGAAAGAAGTGTAGGACTTTCTGCTTCACTTAAAGAGGATGCTGGTCTTGATATGGCACGACTCAAAACAGGAACTTGTGCTCGTATAGACAGCTCTACTATAGATTTTTCAAAGATGGAGGAGCAGGGTGGTGACGAACTCCCTTCACCTTTTTCTTTTAGAACGAATCGTGAAGAGTTTCGTAAATCGAAAAAACAACTTCCATGTTTTATCGCTTATACCAATGAACTTACACATAAGATTATCTCCTCAAACTTCTACCGTGCACCACTTTTTACAGGACAGATTGAGGGGAAATCTCCAAGATATTGTCCAAGTATCGAAGATAAGGTAAGTAAATTTGCTGAAAAAGATAGACATCATCTTTTTATAGAACCGCAAACTATGGACAATACAGAGTGTTACATCAATGGACTCTCCACTTCACTTCCACCTGAAGTACAGAGAGAAATGATTCACTCTGTAGTAGGGATGGAAAACGCGAAGATTGTTCGTTATGGCTATGCCATAGAGTATGATTTTGTTGATCCTCGTGAACTTAAACACTCCCTTGAGACGAAAAAGATTAAAGGGCTTTACTGTGCAGGTCAGATTAACGGAACTACAGGCTATGAAGAAGCAGCAGCACAAGGATTAATGGCAGGGATAAACGCGAGCTTGAGTTTACAAGAGAAAGAACCTCTCATTTTAGGTCGTGATGAAGCATATATCGGCGTTTTAATTGATGACTTGGTAACAAAAGGGACAAATGAGCCTTATAGAATGTTTACCTCTCGTGCAGAGTATAGACTTCTACTTCGTGAAGAATCAGCAGATACGAGACTTGGAAAGTATGGTTATGAGCTTGGTTTAGTCTCCGATGCAGAGTATGAACGTATAAAACTTAAAGATGAGCAGATCCGTTATGGTGCAAACCTTTTAGAGGAGATGAAATTTACTCCAAACAAAGAGTTTAATGCACTTCTTGCAGAGATGGATGAAGCACCACTTAAAGATGTCTCAACAGCACAGCAACTTGTAGCTCGTAAAACATTTACAGTTGAGAAGATGCTTCGTATCGTGCCAGAATTAGAAAAGTTTGATGATTATATAAGAGAAGAGATCCTTGTAGAGGGGAAATATGCCCGTTATATAGATAAGCAAAGTGATGAGATACGAAGAATGAAAAAGTATCTTAAGATTAAAATCCCAGAAGGGTTTGATTTTACTACTGTAAGTGGACTCTCTAAAGAAGTACAAGAGAAACTTGCCTCTTTCTCCCCTCCAACACTTCAAGCTGCGATGAATATTTCAGGTATTACACCTGCTGCTATTGAGATACTCCATATCTACATCAAAATGGCAAGCAGAGGAAATAACTAGTGAAAACATATTACTATGCACATACAGGACACCGTATAGGTCTTGATAGATTTCGTAGAGCTGTAGCAATTTTGAATGCTTTAGATGAAGATATTACATTGTTGACATCAGATTATCGTATAGCACAAATTGCTCGTGATTTTGGAATTGAGAAGAGTGTCGGCCTTGATGTAGTAAGAAATATTCCTCAAATTGCACATAATGGAGATAGACTTCTTTTTGATTCTGATGAAGCAAATCCTATTATGCTTGAAGATATGGAGCAGTACTTCTCCACTTTTATCCCTATCAAAAATGACACAATGGCTGTTGAAGAGAAATTTTTCAAAGCTAAGTCCCAAGAGAAAAGTGTAGATCTTTCTTACTTTTTTGGTGATGATGACTACGAAAAAGATTTAGAGAAGCATTTTGACTTTATAGAGGAGCTAAATCCATATCTTCAGCTAGGATTTTATTATTTCCTAGATTATGAAGATATGCTTAAAAAGAAGTTTGTGAATCATTTTGAATTTGAAGAGTATGATGAGATGATTATGAGTACAAAAGTACTTATTACATGTTCTCCCCAAGCGGTATTAGATGCTTTGGCTGCTGGATCTAAACCAATATATGTTTTAAGAGAAGATTATGTGCATGATTTGATTGATGAATTCACTAAATTAAATGTACCAATTGTCAAAGATTACGATAAAAATCACATTTTAGAGATATTGGAAACTATAAATAATAGAAAATATGAAGATTTAGAACGAAAATGTAACAAAATAACGAGTTTTATAAAAGAAAACTTAATTTTATAAATAATTAAATCTTATTTGGTATATAATAAGGCTTTAAAATTCACATTAAAGTGAGAGAATATGAAAGATAATAGCCGTAGAGGTTTTATGGGTAAAGCATTTGGTGCTGTTGCAGGTGTTGGAGCAGTAGCTTCATTGTATGCAATGAAAAAATCTTGGGATCCACTTCCAAGCGTAAAAGCAGCTGGTTTTACAACTCTTGATATGTCCGCATATAAAGAAAATGAGTTGGTTACTGAAAAATGGAGAGGGAAGCCTATCTTTGTTTTAAAATATACTGCAGATATGATGGCAGGCCTTGATGAGAAGCAAAAAGCTCGTACTATTAAAGTTGGTAGTAGTGATTATATGGTTTGTTTAGGACTATGTACTCACCTTGGATGTATTCCAGGATATGACCCAGAAGAGAAGAGTTTTCTTTGTGCATGTCATGGTGGTATGTATGACTTTACTGGTGATGTAACAAAAGCACCACCACCACGTGGACTTGATATTCCTCCATTCAAAATTGATGGAGAAAAACTGGTTCTTGGTGAAGAAGGTCCTGAGTATAAAACAATGAAAGAAACAGGCATTACGCTTTAATTTAAGGGAAAAAAATGGCACATTTTACAAAAGCAACAAGTGTTCATGATTGGTTAAACCAACGTATGGGTCTCGATACAGTTACGCGTGTTATGGCAACTGAATATTGGATCCCTAAAAATATTAACTTTTTATGGGCAATGGGTATGGTTCTTGCGATCACTTTCGCATTACTTTTAGTTTCGGGTATATTCTTATTGATGTACTATCAACCAAATGTAAATCTTGCATTTGATAGTGTTAACTACACAATTATGCGTGAAGTTGATTTTGGTTGGTTATGGAGACATGTTCATGGTGTTGCGGCATCTGTTGTTTTCCTTATCATCTATATTCATATGTTTACTGGTATCTATTATGGTTCTTATAAGAAGGGTCGTGAGATGATCTGGATCTCTGGTATGCTTCTTTTTGTAGCATTCTCAGCTGAAGCTTTCTCTGGTTACATGCTTCCATGGGGTCAAATGTCTTACTGGGCTGGTATGGTTATTACTAACCTTTTTGCTGGTGGTTCTTTACATGCAGATGGTTTAGTTGAGTGGATTCGTGGGGATTATGTTCCTGCTCAAGCATTCTTAACTCGTTTCTTTATGCTTCATGTACTTCTTATCCCTTTAGCTATTATGGGACTTATTGGTTTACACTTTGGTGCACTTCGTATACCTCATGTAAACAACCAAGATGGTGAAGAGATTGATTTTGAAGCTGAAGCTGCAAAATATAAAGCTGGTGACAAAGCTGGTTCTAAAGTAATTGCATTCGTAAATGACTTTATGTCTAAAGATATGATGGTTGTTGGTGTTTATTTAGTATTCTTCTTCTACTTAGTGTTCTATCACTATGGTTTTGCAATGGATCCTGTAAACTTTGACCCTGCTGATGGCCTTAAGACTCCAGCACATATCTATCCTGAGTGGTATTTCTTATGGTCTTATGAGATCTTACGTCCATTCTCTACAGATATCGGTCTAATGGCATTTGCATTCGCACAAGTGATCTTTATGTTACTTCCATTCTTAGATAGAAGTCCAAATGCAGTTCCTGCATCTCGTCGTGGTCTATTTAAATACTGGTTCTGGGCAATGCTTATTGATATGATTGTATTAACAGCAATGGGTAAATTACCACCAGAAGGTGCATTTAGTACAATTGGTCTATATGCAGCATTAACTTTCATTGGTCTTTGGATTTTACTTCCAATTATTACAATGTTTGAAAAAAAAGCGTAAGGAGTAAAACGTGAAAGAATTATTTATATTAGTAGTAGTAACAGTTTTTACTCTTGTGACGTATTATCTTGTTGAGCCATTTGCTCATCATCAAATGCACAAACATGTTGAGAGTGAAAATTTTGTATATGCAGATCTACCTGCACTTACAAAAAAAGGTGATGTAACACGTGGTCAAGAGCTTGTAATGGGTGCTGGTGCTTGTGTTGGTTGTCACTCTATTAAAGTTGCTGGTATGGAACCAGCAATGAGTCCTGCAGATGCTGCAGCAGCTTATGGTGTTAACCCACCAGATTTATCAAATATGGGTGCTGTCTTAGATGAGAAATTCTTAGCAGACCTTATTAAAAATCCTGCACATGCACTAATGGTTGAGCATAAGTTTGATGCAGCTAAAGGTCAAATGCACCCTATGGTACCTTTCTATGGTGCTGGTGGAGACATCGATCAAGAAGTTGCAGATATGGTTGCTTACCTTAAATCTATCGCTGTTAAAGGTGAAGATTTAACTCCAACAATTGCATTTGAAAATGCTTGTGGTAGATGTCATGCAGTAAGATATGAAAAATGGACTCAAATTGGTGAGAAACCAAACTTCAAACATGAACAAGATTCTTTAGCATATGATATTGAAGTTTTAAAATATCAAGATTCACTGAAAAAGTATATGGGAACATTACCACCAGATTTAAGTATCTATATCCGTTCTCGTGGTGAGCACTATATTAAAACTTTTATTGAAAATCCACAAAACTATCTTGCGGGAACTGCAATGCCACGTGTTGGTGTTACTGCTGAAGCTGCAGATAAAGTGATTGAGTACCTAGAAGATTCTGGTGATACTAAACGCCACGAACGTGAAGAAGTTGGTAAAAATGTAATGATCTATATCATTATCTTTGCTATCTTCGCACTTCTTTGGAAAAAACAAGTTTGGAAAGAACTTCACTAAAACTTTCTTCCCTTTAGAGTACCATTCTTTGGTGCTCTAAGCTCTCTTTTAAACTTAATCTCGCTATAATCTTCTTATGAGATTTAGAAAATTAAAAAAACAATCTAAAGTGAAATCACAAAACTCCCAGAGCGATAAAAAAGATGTTCTTTATGCAAGGAATGTAGATAGAATTAAATCTTTTATCACTGATATGTTTATGATCTACACACCTATTTTATACCTTATTACTTATGTTGTTATGGATGGAAAAGATGAGTTCCAATCTTCAACAATTGGCCCTTTAGTAGCAGTTGTTTTGTATGGAGTGATATCTGTCATTCTTTTATATAAGTTTGGTCAAACCCCTGGAAATAAAGCATACAGTATGAAAGTTGTAGATGCAAAAACATTGCAAAATATTACTTTACTTCAGGCATTCTTGCGTTTTATCAGTTTTTTATTCTCTGCAACATTTGTTCTTGGACTTTTTGTAGGATTTTATAGAAAAGATAGAAGATCACTTCATGATCTACTCTCCAATACAGCAGTGATAGTTGTTGATGATTAAGCACCTATTTCAACTCGCCAAGATATAATGATACCACTAATATATAGGAATAATAATGCTAATAGACAGTTATGATAGAGTAGTTGATTATCTTCGTGTTTCAGTTACTGAACGCTGTAATTTTCGATGCCAATACTGTATGCCAGAGAAACCTTTTTCTTGGGTTCCTAAAGAAAATCTTCTCTCTTTTGAAGAGTTATTTGAGTTTATGAAAGTTGCTATTGATGAGGGTGTAAATAAGATCCGAATCACGGGTGGTGAGCCACTGCTTCGTGAGGATTTAGACAAGTTCATTAAGATGATTTATGATTATAAACCTAGTATAGATTTAGCTATGACTACAAATGCATTTTTACTTAAAGGTACAGCACAAAGGCTTAAAGATGCAGGACTCAAACGTATCAATGTAAGTATAGATACACTCAAACCTCAAGTTGCTCAAGATATAGCAGGTAAAGATGTACTAAAGAATGTTTTAGAGGGTGTAGAAGAAGCACTTAAAGTTGGTCTAAAAGTTAAGGTAAATATGGTCCCAATGAAGGGGATGAATGCTGATGAAATTATAGATGTTTTAGAGTATTCAAAAGAGCGCGGGATGAGTGTTCGTTTTATTGAGTATATGGAAAATGCTTATGCTAAAGCTGGTTTAACAGGTGTGAAAGCAAAAGAAGTTTTAGAGATACTTGGCAAAAAGTATGAGTTTAGTGATGATGGCTTTGATGGAGCTTCCCCTTCAAGATACTACACGATGAAAGATGGGTATCGTTTTGGTATCATCGAACCTTACGGAGATGATTTTTGTAAGCAGTGTAATCGTATTCGTCTTACTGCTGAGGGGAACTTAATCCCATGTCTTTATTTTGATGAGGCGATGAGTATTGCTGAGTCTATTAAGCGCGGTGATATTAAAGGTGCAGCAGCAGTTTTAAAAGAGGTTGTTCGCACAAAACCAGAGAAAAATCGCTGGGGTGGTGATGATGCAGAGGTCTCAAGTAGAGCATTTTATGAGACAGGTGGCTGATGATTTATCTTGTTGAGCATTTTTACTCGATACAAGGGGAGGGGAAGTATGTTGGTACTCCCAGCCTATTTCTGCGTTTTGGCGGATGCAATATGCGATGTGAAGGTTTTGGCTGCAGGGAAAAAGCAGACGATGGTGTCGAAGTTGTAGGCTGTGATACTGTTTATGCAGTAAATAAGGAACATTTCGCACATAACTGGATTGGGATCTCGCAAAGTGTTGAACTTGTCAATATCTTAGAGCTTTATGAACTTCCCGATGGTGTAGATATCGTATTAACTGGGGGTGAGCCGCTCATCTATGCAAATGATGAAATTTTTGTAGCTTTTTTAGAAGAGCTTCATAAAAGAGGCCATCGTATCACTTTTGAAACAAATGGCTCATTAGGTGTTGATTTTGAGAAGCACCCTATCTACAAAGAGTGTGTATTTGCACTTTCAGTAAAATTACTTAATTCTGGTGAGAGTTATACAAAACGGATTCGTGGGGATGTAATTTTTTCTCTTGCATCACAAAGTGCAGAGGCTTTTTTTAAGTTCTCCATAGATGCAGATTCTATTAACCTAGCACTAGAGGAGGAGATAGATGAGATACGTTCACACTCCCCTAAAACAAAAGTATACTGTATGCCAGTGGGCGGAAGTAAAAAAGAAGTGGAGAAAAATACAGAACCTCTTATAGAGTTTTGTAAGGCTAAAGGGTATAATTTTAGCGACAGATTACATATAAGAATCTGGGATGAGAACAAGGGAGTATAGATGATAATTAGAAAAATGTTTAAGTTTGAAAATGCTCATATTGTTCGAGGATGCTCCACTGAAAAATGCCGCAGTTCATTACATGGCCATTCCTATAGAGTGGAACTCCTTTTTGAATCTAATTTTTTAGATAATGGCCAAATGGTGTATGATTTTGGTTTAATGAAGCAAAATATGAAAGATATTGTGGAGAGTTTTGATCATGCTGTTACATTGTGGAGTAAAGATTCTCAAGCGTATATAGCAGATATGAAAAAACACTCACAAAGATGGGTAGAGCTTCCTGTATCGCCATCTGCAGAGCAGTTTAGTCGTGTGATCTTTATTTGTGTAGAGAGATTACTGCAACTTACCTCTACATCCAACGGTGAACGCGAGGTAAAGCTTCACTCCGTGATTGTTCATGAGACACAGAGTGGTTATGCCCAATGTTTTATGGAAGATGCCCATTCTCAAAATATGGGTCTTATCAATTTAGAAGATATTGTTTTTTCTCAAGCTGTACTTGAGGGTTTTAAAGATATAAATCTTTTCGAGAAGATGAAAAATAAAGAGAGTTTTATTAACCCTACAAGGGTTTAAACTCTCTTTTATCAGCTTATAAGATTTTTAAAATCTTTACTTGTGAAGCTGAATTTAGTGCTTATAAACTTCACACTCTCCCCCTTTTTAACTTCAGAGCACTCTTCAGAGAGAATAATAAAACCATTGGCATGTGCTAGAGGGGAGATCATCCCTGGTGCAAAATGCTCACATGGGCTAAAATCTTCCCCATCAAAAATGCCTGGAATGAGAGTTCTTCTCCCTTTTTTGAGTTTGTAGTCCTCTTTCATCTTCGTTTGCATGGTGTTGATAAATTTCTCTTTTGCACCACTTAGCGCATAGATAATACTTCGTCCAAAAAGCTCAAAGTTAAGTGCTGCTGCGAGAGGATTTCCTGGAAGATTGAGTATCATTGTATCTCCAATCTTTCCAAATGTTGTAGGTTTTCCTGGTTTGATTTCCACTTTATCAAAGAGTATTTTATATCCAAATGCTCCAAAAGCCTCTTTTGTAAAATCTGCATCACCAACACTTACCCCACCACTTGTGATAACTAGATCACACTCAAGAGCACTCTGTATATGGGCTTTGATGTCATCAAGTGTATCTTTAGCTGTTCCTATAAACTCCACTTCACATCCAAGCTCTTGCGCACGTGAAAGTAGTGTAGGAGTATTTGTGTTGTAGAGTTGGTAATGCTCTACTGTTTCAAAGTGCATCTTCAGCTCATTTCCTGAAGCAAACAGAGCTACACGAGGCTTTTTATATACTTTGATATGGCTTATACCTTGAGAAGCGAGGAGGGTAATTTGATGAGCATCTATTCTTTGTCCAATACTAAGAAGTTGTGTACCACTTTTTATATCTTCCCCTGCAAGGCGTATATGTTTTGAAAGAGTAAGGTTGTCAGGAAGGGTTACATCCTCTTGCTCTACTTGAACATCTTCAATAGGAACAATACACTGTGTTCCAAGTGGAATCTTTGCTCCTGTCATAATCTTGATAGCAGTACCGTTATGTAACTCTTCATTATAGTTATCACCTGCAAAGATAGTATGACACACATGAAGTGTTTTAGAACTATCTGAAACTTTTACTGCATATCCATCCATTGCTGAATTATCAAAAGGAGGAAGGTTATGTGTTGCGGTTATATCTTCTGCTAAAACAGATCCAAGTGCTTCCTCAATAGGAACTATTTTTATAGATTTTGGTTTGGTTTGGGTGTAAATGAACTCTAAAGCTTTCTCAATTGTTACCTGCATTTGTATTGCCTCTTTGTTTAGTTAGTATATTTTACTATAATTTCGTTATGAATGAAATGTATAGTATGGGTTTAGACCTACATAGTCTCGGTGGCGGTGCTCTTTTAGCAGTTATTTTTTTAAATCTTTTCTTACTTATTAGTTATCAAGACCTTAAAAAATACAAAAGACTCAACTCTATAGTGCTGATGCCTCTTACTGCGACAGTCTTAGGATTGATGATTTTTACAGGTGTCATCATGATGGCGGCAAAACATCTTGATTTTACAATAGAAAATATAGTGATGATAGTAATCAGTATTGCTCTTTTAGTTTTAGAGATTAAAAGAGCCAAGGCACTTCGCTATCTCAATGAGAAAAAAGAGAGAGCTTTTGATGCTTATAAACCTTTTGCAAGAAGAATCTATCAGATAGAGTTTATCTTGGTTCTTCTTATCTCACTTTGGATGTGGATAGTCTAATATGGTCTATGTATTTGATGAGAGAGCAGGAGAGAAGAGTTTTACCATCAAAGGGGAGCTTCATAAGTATCTTATAAAGGTACGTCGTCATCAAGAGGATGATGAGCTAAACTTTCGCAATAAAGAGAATATAGAAAGACTCTACACCTATAAACTTGTAAGTATTGAGCCAAGAAGTGCAACACTGGAGCTAATAGATGAGAAACTTCTTGAGGTAAAACCTGAAAAAGAGCTACATATAGCCTGGTGTGTCATAGATGCAAAATCGGTAGAAAAAGTACTTCCCTCTTTATGCGAGATAGGGGTGAGTCACATCTCTTTTATCTTTTGTGAGAGAAGTCAAAAAAACTTTAAAATTGACTTTAAACGCTATGAACGTATAGTAGAAGCTTCAATGCAGCAGAGTGGTAGAAGCTCTTTTATGGCGTTTGATACTTATAAAAATATTGAGAGTTTTATAAGTAAATATCCAGACACAAAAGTGTTTGACTTTTGTGAAAATATTTTAACGCAAGAGAGTGATTTTGCCAGAGTTCTTATAGGATGTGAGGGTGGCTTTTCTCCAAAAGAGAAAGAGTTCTTGCAAAAACAAGAGGTTTTTAGACTTCAAACACCAATGGTACTGCGTTCTGAGAGTGCTGTGATGGCAGTGGCATCCAAGATACTTTTATAATGAAAAAAATTTGGGTATAATTTCACCCTTAAAGTTCCGCACCCATACGGAATGAAAAAATATATAGTTTTACGTACTTTGACGTGAAGCAAAAGGCAAAAAAATGAAAAAAGATCTACACCCTAAATTAGTAACTTGTACTGTAACATGTGCATGTGGTAATACTTTTGAAACAAAAAGTGAAGTTGATACAATGAGAATTGATATTTGTAATGAATGTCACCCATTCTTTACAGGTTCTGAGCGTATGGTTGATACTGCTGGACGTATCGAAAAATTCAACGCACGTTACAACAAAAAATAATCAAGAAATTTTCTTGCTTTCATTAATTCCAACTCCGATTGGAAATATTGGCGATATCTCACTAAGAGCTTTAGAGCTTTTAGGGGAAGCTGATACACTACTTTGTGAAGATACACGAGTCACAAAAAAACTTATTCACATCCTTAAAGAACGTTATAACACCCCTTTTAAAGAAGATCAAGAGTTTATCTCACTTCATTCCCATAATGAACAAGCTTTTATTGAAAAACTTTCACCTGAATTTTTTGAGCAAAATGTTGTTTATGTTAGTGATGCAGGGATGCCAGGGGTAAGTGATCCTGGTCAAGCATTAGTAAACTACTCCTTAGATAATGGGATAGATTTTGATGTACTTCCTGGTGCTAATGCTGTACTTACTGCTTTTGTAGCAAGTGGATTTGAAGAAACAAAGATGCTCTTCTTAGGTTTTTTAGACCATAAGGGATCTTCGCGTGCTGCAGGCTTACAAAAAGCACTTCATAATGGCTACACAACAGTACTTTATGAATCTCCTCACAGAATAGAAAAGCTTCTTTTAGAACTTCAATCTGAAGCTCCCCAACGCAAAATCTTTTTAGCAAAAGAGTTGACAAAAAAATATCAAACATTTTTAAGAGGGACTGCGAGTGAAGCATTGCAAAAACTTAATGGAAATTTTCGTGGTGAATGGGTTGTTGTGATTGAAGCTGCACAAGCACAAGCTGATTCAGCTATAAGTGAAAAAGATATACTCTCTCTTGATCTACCAAAAAAGGTGCAAGCAAAACTCATCAGTAAAATAACTGGGGAAAACACAAAAGCTTGTTATCAAAGGTTACTTCAGTTATAATAATTGCATTACAAATTTGTATATTAGGGTGAAGATATGTCGAAAATATATAAAGATGAGACCACTCAAGAGTGGTACTTTTCTAAAGATAGTTATATACTAAGTGAAACAGATGACAAGGGAATAATCCTCTATGCAAATGAACTTTTTTGTGAGATTGCTGATTATAAAATTGAAGATCTCTTAGGCCAACCCCATAATATCGTTAGACATCCAGATATGCCACGAATCGCTTTTAAAGGTTTGTGGGATGATATACAATCCAAGGGGTTTTGGAGAGGAATAGTAAAAAACATAAGAAAAGATCGTGGATATTACTGGGTAGATGCTACTGTTTTAAGAAAGGTTCAAAGTGATGGTTCTGTGACTTATCTTTCCATCAGAAGGGCACCAAATAGAGCAGAAGTGGAGGCTTGTGTAACACTTTATGCAGAGTTAAAGTCTCAAGAGTAGTAAATGTGTTTTTTTTTAGCTAAAATACTTTTATGTTAATTTATGCAAAACAACCAATATATTATATTATAAACAAATACCCTCAAAAAATTAAAACTCTTTACCTTGCTAAAGAGATAGAAAAAAAAGAGTATTCTCGTCTGATGAAGATGGGATTTCCCATCAAACGTATCCCTAATGAAGCTGCACAAAAGATGTGTAAAAATGCTTCTCATCAGGGCTTTTTAGCTGAGGTAGATAACTACCATCTTCAACCCTATGACTTCTTCTTTGAAAAAAAATTCGTTCTTGTTTTAGCAGGTCTTACCGATGTTGGAAACATTGGAGCTATTGTAAGAAGTGCTTATGCTCTTGGTGTTGATGCTATTATCGCTTGTGGTGTAAAGTCTTTACCGTTAGAAACAATCGTTAGAACAAGTACTGGAGCACTTTTTGATATGCCTTTTGCTATTGAGCATAATATCCATGATGTCCTTAATGATCTAAAAATGTCAGGATTTAGCTCTTATGGTGCAGATATGAATGGTCGCGATATTCGTGATGTTTACATAGAGAAAAAAAGGGTACTTGTTTTAGGTAATGAGGGAGAGGGGCTTACTTCTCGTGTTGTTTCTAAGCTTGACAATGTCGTAAGTATAGCAATGAAGCATGAGTTTGATTCTTTAAATGTTAGTGTAGCAGCAGCTATTTTGATGGATAGGATGAGAATATGAGTGAAGATTTAAATCGTTTAAAAGAGATAGGTGCACAGAAAATTTATGAAGATACACATATAGCTTTAAAGTATGTGCAAAGTGTGATTCATGAGAGTTTTGAAGGTTTAAATCGAGTCCAATTCTTAGGTTTTGTCTCCATACTTGAGAGAGAGTATAGGATTGATTTAGGAGACCTAAAAGCGGATGGTATCACTTACTTTGATAGTATAAATTCAAAAGAAAACATCAATCAAGGTGTTTTCGTTTCTCCAAAAAGAACGAAAAAGTTTGGCTTGGTTTATATCATCATAGCATTAGTGTTATTTGCCCTTGTTGCTTTTTTCTCTTTAGAAAATCAAGATACCTCAGAAGTAAGAAAATTAGATGATACTGCAATTGAGTCTGCACAAAAAACGATAGAACCAAAAGAGACCATAAAACCTCTTGCTGTTATAGAAGATACAAACGATACAAAGTTAGCAGATGTAAACATGAGTGTAATTACTACACCTATAGAGGAAGAAAAGGTAGTAGAGGAAAAAAAAGCGATAGTACCTCAGTCCTTGCAGATAAAACCACTTTCTAGATTATGGATTGGGTATATAGATGTAAAAAAAAGAGTAAAAAAACAAACAGTAATTAAAAAATCACTCTCATTAGATCCTACTAAGGAGTGGTTACTCTCTTTAGGACATGGTAATGTAGAGATAGAGATCAATGGAAAGGTTCAAAAATTCCACTCTACTCAAAGTGTACGTTTTATTTACAAGGATGGAAAACTTAGACAACTAAGTATCGATGAATTTAAGAAACTCAACAAAGGTCGTCTATGGTAAAAGTCTTTCTCTCTTTTTTATTACTATTTAGCCTCACTTATGCAGAGGAGATGGTTGAGCAAGATCTTTTAAGTACAAAGATACAAAGTTTTGTAGATCCTGAAGTTTATACAGAGAATAAGGCCTTTATAGATCTTATCTTTGAATCAAAAGAAAATTTTTACGTCAATGATCGGGTAGATGTTGTAGCTATAATAAAAACACTCAAAGAAAATGGACTTTTAAAGCTTTTTTTTGATAAACCACAAGCACTCACACTCCATTTTAAGACAAATGGTTCCCCTTTATTTTTCGTGAAACTGATGGGGGATTCTTTACGAAATATTGGTTACTATAGATATGTAACAGTTGGTTCAACTCGCAGTTCTGCTGAATTTGTTTGGAGTATCAATCTTACATCAGAATATGCAACAGATCCATTGGTCTTACAAAATGAACTAAATAAAAGTGGATGTACAATTGTAGATATAGTAAGAAAAGACTCAAAAGAGTGGACTTATGTTATCGATATGGGAAATGGATATTTAAATTTACCAAAATTACAAGATAAGCAAGAGTTACGATTGAAGCGCTCTTTGTATGCGCATTGGCTCAATTGTGAAAACATAGAGGTGATTCGTATTACAAGCTCTAGACGTAATAACTGGTACCCTTATATCGCTTATTATGATTCTTCACTCCATCTTCTTAAGGTGATTAAAGAGGATGAAAAAAGTAGGGCGATAAACCTCATTATCCCAAAACGTGCAAAATATATAAAAATTTCAGATTTGTACACTTTGAAAAATGTAAAAGACGAGCTTGTGTTGAAGCCCACAGGGGAACGCTAAGCTCTCTTATCTTATTGTAATTATTTTTTGCTAAAATGTCACTAATAAATTTAGAGGGCTAAGTATGTTTGATGAGATGAGATTTAACAGAGTTGAGAGATTGCCGAAGTATGTATTTGCTGAGGTTAACGACATTAAGATGGCCGAACGCCGTGCTGGTAAAGATGTTATAGATTTTTCTATGGGTAATCCAGATGGTGATACTCCAGAGCACATCCGTGCAAAACTTGTTGAATCGGCCCAAAAAACAAAAACACATGGTTACTCCACTTCTAAGGGTATACCTAAACTTCTTAAAGCGATTGCAGACTGGTATGAGCGACGTTATGATTGTGTACTAGACCCAGAGACTGAATGTGTCGCAACTATGGGTTCTAAAGAGGGATATGCACACCTTACATATGCTATTACCAACCCTGGTGATGTAGCAGTAGTTCCTGATCCTACTTACCCTATTCATGAGTATTCATTTATCTTAGCAGGTGGAAATGTTATCAAATTTGGTATAGAGTTTGATGAGCATTACCGTGTAGATGAAGACAAGTTTTTTGAATCTTTAGAAAAAGTGTTTAAAGAGTCCTCTCCAAAACCAAAGTTTGTGCTTGTGAACTTTCCACATAACCCAACAACTGCAACGGTAACTCCAGATTTTTATACTCGTTTAGTGGCAATGGCTAAAGAGAAACGTTTTTATGTTATCTCAGATATTGCATATGGTGATATCACTTTTGATGGGTATAAAACGCCATCAATTATGTCAGTTCCAGGTGCAAAAGATGTAGCAGTAGAGTCATTTACTCTTTCTAAATCGTACAATATGGCAGGATGGCGTGTAGGTTTCTTTGTAGGAAATCCTAGACTTATAGGTGCACTACAAAAGATTAAATCTTGGTTAGATTATGGGATGTTTACACCTATTCAAGTAGCTGCGACAGTTGCACTTAATGGTGATCAACAATGTGTACAAGATATTACAGATAAATATAACCATCGTCAAGAGGTTCTTATTGAGGCATTTGATAGAGCTGGATGGCATATCAACAAAAATGAGGCAAGTATGTTCTCATGGGCAAAGATTCCAGAGTGTGCAGCACATCTTGGTTCTTTAGAGTTTTCAAAACGCCTTCTTACAGAAGCTGGTGTTGCAGTAGCTCCTGGGATTGGTTTTGGTGAGTATGGTGAGGGTTATGTTCGTATTGCTCTTATTGAAAATGACAACCGTATCCGTCAGGCAGCACGTAATATCAAAGAGTTTTTAAAACAGTTTCAAGAGGAAGCAAAATAGATGATTAAAGTTGGAATAATTGGTGTAGGAACTGTTGGAGCGAGTGTTGCAAATATCTTAAAAGACAATGCAGATGTTATCTCTGCCCGTGCAGGTGTAGATATTGTTGCAAAAAGTGGAGTAGTAAAAAATCTCTCTAAAGATCGTGGTGTAGATATTACCCTTAGCGACAATGTAGATGATGTACTTAATGATCCTGAAATTGACATCGTAGTTGAACTTATGGGTGGAGTTGAAGAGCCTTTTGAGGTTGTAAAACGTGCACTTAATGCTGGAAAAGCAGTTGTTACGGCAAATAAAGCACTTTTAGCATACCACCGTTATGAGCTTCAAGATTTAGCAAAAAACATCGCGTTTGAGTATGAAGCAAGTGTTGCTGGTGGAATCCCTATCATCAATGCACTTCGTGATGGACTCTCAGCGAATCACATCGAATCTATCATGGGAATTATGAACGGTACCTGTAACTATATGATGACAAAGATGACAGATGAGGGAGTAAGCTATGATGCAATCCTTAAAGAGTCTCAAGAACTAGGGTATGCAGAAGCTGATCCAAGTTTTGATGTGGGTGGCTTTGATGCTGCTCATAAACTTCTTATTTTAGCTTCTATCGCTTATGGTATCGATGCAAAACCTGAAGATATTCTCATTGAGGGTATTGATAATGTAAGAAGTGAAGATATCGAATTTGCTAAAGAGTTTGGTTATGCGATTAAGCTTCTTGGTATTGCAAGAAAAGATGGCAATGAAGTAGAGCTTCGCGTTCATGCTTGTCTTATCAAACAAGAGGAGATGATAGCAAAGATTGACGGTGTTATGAATGCTATCTCTGTTGTTGGTGATAAAGTGGGTGAAACACTTTACTATGGTCCTGGTGCTGGTGGAGATGCTACTGCATCTGCTGTTGTTGCCAACATCATAGATATTGCAAGAAGTGGAAAATCTACTCCAATGCTTGGATTTGACAGACCTATGGAGGGTGATAAACTCACACTCAAACCAACTGCTAACATAGAGAGTAAGTACTACTTACGTGTCAATGTTTCAGACAAGGCTGGCGTTTTAGCAAAACTTACGAAGATTTTTGAAGCACACTCTATCTCAATAGAGACAATGTTACAACGTCCAAGTGTAGATGCAAATGCAAACCTTCTTATCTCTACACATTTAGCAAAAGAGAGTGATATTCAAGCGATGATGACAGAACTTGAAGCACTTGATTTTGTGAACTCTGCTCCTGTTATGATCAGGATAGTATAAAAACGCGATGAAAATTCTCATCACTGGTGCAAGCAGCGGTTTAGGTGCCCAACTTGCTCGCCAGTATGCCTCTTCAGAAAATGAGCTTATTCTTTTAGCAAGACGGGCCGATAAACTTTACTCCCTTAGAAAAGAACTCTACGAAAAATGTCAAGATGTTAGTGTGATTGTGACTGATGTAACAGAGTTTGAAACACTACAAGAGAAAATAAAAACCATTGAAAATCTCGATATGGTGATACTCAATGCGGGTATCTCTCTTGGACATAATCAAGATATAACACCTATAGCCGAGTTTAAAAAACTTTATGATGTGAATGTACTCTCAAACCATGCAATACTAGAGATACTTTTACCAAAGTTTGAGAATAAGGGAAGTGGAAAGATTGTTTTTATCTCTTCACTCGCCTCGCTTTTTTCTATGCCAAGTTCAAAGGTTTACAGCTCCTCAAAAAGAGCTCTAAATGCTTATGCTGAAGGGATTCGGTACAAATATAAACCAAAAGGTATCGATGTACTTACAATCTTACCCGGTTTTATAAAAAGTGAACTTACTGATAAAAATGATTTTGATATGCCTTTTTTACTAGACACTAGAGAGGGTGTCAAAAGGATAAAAAGTGCTATAGATGCGAACAAAGAGTTTTATCCTTTTCCCCTTAGATTTTATTTAATTATTCGACTTTTAAATCTACTTCCAAGCTTTTTAAGAGAGAAAATTGTAAACTCTGTGAGCTGATAGTAATATAAAAATTTAAAATCTATTTTTTAAAGACAAATCCTCCCTTTAGTCTGAGCTTCAAAAAATAGCTTTTAAATTTTAGCAGAGTAGAGTATAAGGATAGGGTAAATCATGGAAAATATAGAAACAATAGACAGTGTATGTACATACTGTGGAGTAGGGTGTGATATCGCCGCACATGTAGACACTAAAGAGAATAAAATAGTAAAAATCTTTGCTCATCCAGATGGGGTTGTTTCTCAAGGGAAGCTCTGTATTAAAGGGAAATATGGTTTTGATTTTGTCTCTGATGAGAGTCGCCTTCGTATCCCTCGCATAAGAAAATCTTGGTTAGAGAAAAATCCTGCTATTAAAGAGGTGGTTGCTCCGAGTTTGGTAGATTTAGACGATACTTGGTTTGAAACAGACTTAGAAAACGCGACTACTGCCTGTGCTATGAAGATGAAAGAGACACAAGCAAACTATGGAAGAAAGTCTATATGTTCTATTGGTGGGGCTCGTACATCTTGTGAGTCTTCTTACCTTTTTCAAAAATTTACACGCCATACTTTGAATTCTCCCCATGTTGACAACTGTGCTCGCGTTTGTCACTCTCCATCATTAAGTGGTATGAGAGTAACCATTGGTGAGGGTGCTGCAACTAATCCTTACAATGATATCTATAACTGTGAATTTATGATAGTGATCGGATCAAACACTACGGAAGCTCACCCTATCATAGCAAACCGTATCATTGATGTGGCGAGAGAAAATGATAACTTGGCTGTTTTTGATGTTCGTGAGATTAAGCTACACCGTTTTTCAAAATATAAAGCGATTATGCCACACGAGGCAAACCTATTAACACTTAATATGCTCGCTTATGTAATTATTGATGAAGAGCTTTACGATGAGTCTTTCTTGGAAGATAGAACGGCTGGTTTTGCTGATTTTAAAGAAAAAATCATGAATGATCCTTATGCAAATCCTGATTATTATAAAGAGATTGAGGGGTATGAGTATCTCTCTAAGATGATTCGTAAAGTGGCTCGTGAGTATGCACTTAAAAAATCTATGATCTTTTGGGGACTTGGAATTACTGAACACTTAGATGGCTCTTATGCTGTTATGGCAATGGTTCATTTAGCTCTTATGACAGGCAACATAGGAAAAGCTGGAGCAGGGCTTATGCCTCTTCGTGGTCAAAATAATGTACAAGGAACTTGTGATATGGGTATGCTTCCATATTACGACCCAGATTATCAAACACCAAAAGAGGTGGGTCTTATGACTCCTCAACTTGTGGATGAGATGTTAGAAGATAGAGTAAAAGTGGTGCTAAACATTGGTGAAGATTTGACGCATATCCATCCAAACCTTAACAAAATCGACCGTGCATTTGAGAAGCTCGATATGATTTTTGTGCAAGAACTTTTTATGACAGATATTGCCTCTCGTGCCGACATCGTAGTAGGTGTAAAATCTGCTTATGAAAAAACAGGTGTCTATGTAAACGCCATGAGACGTCTGCACCTCTCACAACCTCTTGTGAAATCTGATTTACCAGATGATTGGGAAGTGCTTCAAATTTTAGACAATAAAATGGGTGGAAGTGCTGATTATAAATCAAGTAAAGATGTTTGGGAAGAGGTGCAACGTGTAGCTTACAGACGTTTTTCAGGTGCAGATTACCATAGACTTGAAAAACACCGTAAACGCGGTCTTCAATGGCCAGTTCATACAGAAGATACACCGATTTTACATCAACTGGACTTCCGTACAGATGATGGACTAGGACACTTTAAATACAACCAGTACAGACTTCGTGGGATGATTCAAGAGATAATGGAGAAAAAACTACAAGGGTACCATTTAAGTACAGGTCGTACACTCGCACACTATAACAATGCAGCACAAACTTCAAAAAGTGAAAAGCTTATGAGTCGTTATGATGAAGATATACTTCTTGTGTGTGAAGAGGATGCTTCTGACTTTACAAGTGAGAAAGTTATACTTAAAAGTGCATACGGAGAAACAACTCCACTTACTGTAAAAATTACAGATAAAGTACAACCAAAAACTCTCTTTGTAACATTCCATCATGCAAAAAGTAAGATTAATGCCCTCTTTGGTGATGCAAGAGATGAGGTTATTTTAACGGCTGCATTTAAGACTATTAAGGTTGAGGTTGTTAACTGTTAGGTTTTGACTTATTAGTGTGCATTTGATATAATATGGATGAAACACTGTTATTTCTTTTATGTTGTAGGTGACTCCTACTAATGTATTGGGTTGAAGGGCGACTAGATTTATTTCTAGTCGCCCTTTTTTTTTGTGGGTGTGTTGGGTGGGAATCCAATACAAAGGAATAGCAGTGTTCAACAAATTAGTAGTAGTCTTTTTAATTATAATGGTGTTCGCACCATCTATAAATTAAACAAAACAGAGGGATTCGTCACCCCTCTGGCTACTACTTCCTCTTAATTCTCCTATGATATAATAGTTTTAGTTATTTAAGGATTATCACTAATGAAAATATATAACCCACCGTACCTAGGCGAATTTATAAAAGAGGTTTATTTTGATGAGTTAGGTATCACTGAGAGAGAAGTTGCACAGAAATTAAAAGTAGCACCATCTACTCTAAATCGTCTTATAAAAGGTAAAACAAGTCTTTCACCAGAGATGGCTCTTCGTTTATCAATTACACTAGGACATACCCCTGAAAGCTGGCTTGCTATGCAAGACAATTACAGTCTTTGGGTAGCTCAAAAAGAGTTGAATTTGGATGATGTTGAAGAGTTGGTTTCGGCATGAAGATAAACAACAAAGATTTATATTCCAAGTGGATACAAGAACAAGGGAAAAATAGTAGTTATAAAAGATCAATAGAAATATTATCTAAAATTGTTGAACAAGATATTTTTGTTATTGAAAATACTCATTTTCTTCAAGAATTATATCAAGATTTATTAGATCAACAAAAAAAAGAAAATAGTAAATATTTTCATAAAGATGCACCATCATATGGTAAAGATGGGTTTTACTCTGCATCAATTAAGTCATATATAAATTTTTTAAAAAGTAAAGATAAGATATTAGAAAATAATACAGAAGTTAAGAAAAAAGTTATAACAACATCATCACTAAATCAAATTCTCTTTGGACCTCCCGGTACAGGGAAAACTTACAATACTATCAATAAAGCATTAGAGATAATAGATAGTAATTTTTATGATAGTCATAAAGAAGCTACACCTAAAAATAGGAAAATTTTAAAAGAAAAGTTTGAAGAGCTCAAAGATGCTGGACAGATAGAGTTTGTCACTTTTCATCAGAGTTATGGGTATGAGGAGTTTGTTGAGGGCTTAAAAGCATCAACTGAAGAGGGACAAATCTCTTACAATGTAGAAGATGGAATTTTTAAAAAATTATCTGTATCTGCTTTATATGATTCCATAAAATTTAAAGATATACAATCAGAATTGACATATAATGAACTCTATAGCGCACTCGTTGAAAAATATAAACGTAGTAATTATTTGGAGCTTTTATCTAAAGAACAAAAAACTATAGAAATTAGAGGAATATCAAAAAAGCAAAATTTATATTGTTACCATCAGGAGAGTAGTGTAAGACACACCGTTGGAAAAGATAGATTAAAAAAACTCTATGATGTATTTAATTCTATAGAAAAACTAGAAAGCCTTTCTCGTTTGCATGAAGAGTTTACAAGTATTATTGGTGGTGCTAATCAAACAGTGTATTGGACAGTTTTACATGAAATACTTCAAATAAAAAAAGAGCTTCATGGTGAGATAGTTATAGAAGAAGATATTAGCTATGAGATGAAAAAAGAAATTATAGAAACTCAAAAGCAAAAAGAATATAAAAGTGATGCGAAAAAATATATATTAATCATAGACGAAATAAACAGAGGAAATATCTCAAAAATCTTTGGAGAATTGATCACCCTTATAGAGCCATCTAAACGAATAGATGCAGATGAAGAGATACAAGTACAACTTCCTTACTCCAATGAGACTTTTGGAGTACCAAAAAATCTTTATATTATTGGTACTATGAATACGGCAGACAGAAGCATAGCATTAATGGATACAGCTCTACGAAGAAGATTTGAATTTGTAGAGATGATGCCAAAGAGTGAACTATTAGACTTTGAAGTAGAAGGGATTTATCTAGGGGAGCTTTTAGATGTGATAAATGCTAGAGTAGAGTATTTGTATGATAGAGATCACACTATAGGACATGCTTATTTTATGGAACTTAATGAACAAAGTACTTTAGAGGAACTTGACATTATTATGAGAAACAAAATCATCCCTTTATTACAAGAGTATTTTTATGATGATTGGAAGAAAATTTTACTTATTTTAAATAATGGTTTTATACAAGAGCAAAAACAAAACGCGATGAAAATATTTGAAAGTATAGATGATGAGTATATGGAAGAGGAACATTTTATATATACCATAAAAGATAGTTTCCAAAGAGAGGCTTATGAGAGACTATGTCATCTGTAATCACTCTTAAAGAGTATGAGTTCTTATATTTTAAGGAAGGAGAGATTAGTAATACAAAGGCTCACTATATAGAGGAGAAGAATTTTTTAGAACTAGAAAAATTTGTTTTAGCTAATGAAGAGAGTAATCATTATCTCAAACTTAGTTCTAAAAAGGGTTTTGGTAAAATTCTACAGGCTCAAAACTATGTAGGTGTCATACAAACAAAAGATGGCACAAACATTGAAATAGTTCCCAAAATAAAAGATATAAGCATAGAAGAATCAAAAGAGATTCTTTTAAAGATGCTCAAAACCTTAAAAAAATCCCCCTTTAGGCATTTTAATAGTGCATATCTTAAAAGTTCTAAATTACCTTTATTTGAAATATTTATAAGTATGTTTTTAGAAGAACTCTCTGTGCTAATTCGTAAAGGAATAAAAAGTGATTACATACAAAAAGAGGAGAATCTTCATTTTTTAAAAGGAAAACTTCAAATCTCTAAGCAGATACAACACAATAGTATTCATAAAGAAAAGTTTTTTGTAGAGTATGAAGAGTTTAGTAATGATAGAGTAGAAAATAGACTTATAAAAACATGCCTAAAATATCTTTATAACAAATCAACACTTAATAAAAATCAGCAAAAAATTCGTGAATTTCTTTTTGTCTTTGATACTATTGGAGTAAGTCATACTCCCAAAAATGATTTTAAAAATTTAAAACTCAATAGGCAAATGAAAGAGTATGAATCGGTACTTATATATGCAAAAATATTTTTATATGGAAATTCTTTTGCACCCCACAAGGGCTCAGACTTAGTATTTACTCTTCTTTTTGATATGAATCTGTTGTTTGAATCGTATGTTGGAATGTATCTTAAGAAAAAAGGCTTGGATGTAGAATTACAAGATAAAGGAAAGTATCTTGTAGAATCTCATAATAAGTTTGCGCTTAAGCCAGATATTGTAATAAATAAAGGGACAGATAAAGAGCTAATTGCTGATACAAAGTATAAAAATATATCTTCAACAAAAGATATTAGTCAATCCGATATGTACCAACTTTATGCTTATGGTACAAAGTACAAACAAACTTCACAGCTCTATTTGATTTATCCAAAAAATGATGATTCTTTTTCTCAACACTATAGCTACATAGAAGATGAGCTTCATTTAGATATTTTGTTTTTTGATCTTACTTTAGGATTTGATCAAGAGATAGGTTTAGTTATTTAACTTCTTTAAACTTATAATACTTGTTATTTAAGTAGTGAACCACCTCTTTTGTTTCTTCATCAAACCAGGCAGTGTTTGTGTTTATTGCACAGGCATTGACACTTTTTTGCAGTTTTGGAAAAGAGCTTACTTTATTTGCTTTAGGTTTAAAATGAGTGCTACTGTGACACCGCATACATTTGGCATCATTAAAAAGCTGTGCTCCATTTTCATCTTCAGAAGAGAATAAAGTGCTAACTAAAAGCATTGTTGAAACTGCTAGTGATTGAATTAGATGCATAGTATCACCCCTTTTATAGTTTAGTCAAGTATAACAATTATTTATAAAACGACTCTTAAGGTTTTTTTCTTAATTTAAGTCTCAAAGGATACAATTATAGAAAAGATAAAAATGAGTAGAGAAAAAGGAAACATCGCAGAGGCAAAAGCAGTTGCCTATCTACAAGAAAATGGATATATGCTTGTGGAGCAAAACTTTTACAGCCGTTTTGGTGAGATAGATATCATCGCCATAAAAGAGGATACACTCCATTTCATTGAAGTGAAAAGTGGAGTAGATTATGAGAGTGCTTTGCAAAATATCACCCGTACAAAACTCTCTCGTATCATTAAAACTCTCAATGTTTACCTGAAAAAGAATGCTTTAGATGTATCGTATTGTGTAGATGCAATTCTTGTGAGTGAAGATGAGATTGAAATGGTGGAAAATATTACTTTGTAATGCTATAATCTTACTAATAATTTAGGGAGATTTTTATGCAAGCAAAAATATTTTTCGGCTCTCAAGAAGCGACAAAAGAGAATCTAAGTGAGAGACAATCTCCTTACAATGGGGACGTAGTTTCAACTGCACCTGTATGTGATGCGGCAGATACTAAAAAAGCACTCCGTATTGCACAAAACGCGACAAAAGCAGCACGAGCATCTACTTTGGCACAAAGATGTAACTGGCTTTTAGATGTTGCAGCAAAACTCAAAGAGCAAAAAGAGGATATAGCAAAAACAATCACTGATGAGGTTGGTAAGCCTATAGCTTTTGCTCGTGTTGAGGTTGAGCGTTGTATTGAAACGATCACTTTATCTGCAGAGACGATGCGTACTATGCATGGTGAGACGATAAATACAGATGCAATGAACTCAGGTAAAAAGACCATAAGCTTTTTTCGTCGTGAGCCTGTAGGTGTTGTTGCAGCTATTACCCCTTTTAATTTTCCACTCAATCTTGTAGCACATAAACTAGGGCCTGCACTTGTAGCTGGAAACACAGTGGTACTCAAACCGACACCAGAAGCACCACTTACAGCATACAAGTTTGCAAAGCTTTTTGTCGAGAGTGAGTATGCTATCAAAGATGCACTTAGTGTTGTTTATGGAGATGCTGAGGTTGGTTCAGCACTTATTACTTCAGAGATTCCACGTGTTATCTCTTTTACTGGCTCTGTCCCAGTTGGTGAGATTATTACAAAAAATGCAGGGATTAAAAAGGTTGGTTTAGAGCTTGGAGGAAATGCAGCAACCTTTGTTGAGAAATCTGCTGATTTAGCTCTTGCAGCACAAAGATGTGCCCTTGGTGCCTTTGTAAACTCGGGACAGGTTTGTATCTCTCTGCAACGTATCTATGTGCAAGCTGAAGTGTATGATGAGTTTGCTTCTCTTATGGCAGAGGAGACAAAAAAACTTAAAGTGGGAAGCCCTTATGATGATGAAACTTTTATGGGACCACTTATAGATGATGAAGCAGCAAGTCGTGCTATGGGTTGGGTTGAATCTGCCATAGAAGAGGGTGCAAAACCACTTCTTCCTCCACATAGAGAAGGGAGAATGTTCCACCCTTGTGTGATGGCAAATGTAACTGATGATATGGCCATAGTTTGTGAAGAGGTTTTTGCTCCGATAGTCTCACTTGTAAAAGTGAGTGATTTTGATGATGCACTTCCACGTATGAACAACTCCCCTTATGGGCTACAGTTTTCAGTTTTTACTAATGATCTAAGTATTACAAATCGTGCTATCGATGATCTTGATGCTGGTGGGATTGTCATCAACGATATGCCGACACTTCGTTTTGATATACAACCTTATGGTGGTGTAAAACTTAGTGGAGTTGGGCGTGAAGGTCCCCGTTTTGCTATAGAGGAGATGACTGAGATAAAATCAGTTGTGATTTGTTAGAGTGTCTCGTAAAAAGGTCATCATCTCTGCTTGTCTTCTTGGCGAAACTTGTCGCTACGATGGTAAAACAAAAGAGGTAAACGAAGTACTAGAGGCTTTTAGTGAGTATGAGGTTATCCCTTTTTGTCCTGAAGCACCCCTTTTTGGAACGCCACGGGAGAGAATCTCTGTAGTTCAAGTGGGTGAACAACAAAGAATCATTACTGATGAGACACAAAAAGATGTAACACAAAAATTAGTAGATGAGATAGAGGCTTTTTATAATAAATATCCCGATGTTGATGCCATAGTGTTGAAGTCTAAAAGTCCCTCTTGTGGAAATGGGACAACACCTATTTTAGATGAAAAAAAAGAAAAAATTGGTTTTGGTGATGGAATTGCAGCAAAGATTTTAAAAAGAAGATACCCAAACATCCCTATAAGGGATGAGTTGGATTATTTGAAAAGTGAAGTGAAGTAATCTTCGATATCTCCAGGAGTTCCTGAGATCCCCATAAAGTCACCCATACTAAGTTTAGGATAAGCAATAGCTAGTGCATACTTTGGATGCATAATCTTTGCTTCATCCCCTTGAATAAGTACCATGTATGGTAAAAAAGCGGTGTGTTTCTCCCCTTTAATTGCACTAATATAAGATTTTTCCCCATTTTCAGTTGGCATTGCAACACCTACTACGGTAGCATCTCCAACCTGAAGTGTAAACACAACATTGTCTCCAGCATTTTTTTGAAGTTTTGCAAGAAGGTCATCCCCTTGTGCTACTTCAATCATATCTTCATAATAAGGCATACCCATCATAAAGTGATACCCTGCAATGTCATCATCCTCAAGTGTATCTTCACTCCCTTTGAGTTCTCCAAAAGTTTTTGTAAGTTTAGAATTAATTCTTTTTGCATTGTCTGCATTGAAATCATCTTGAAGATAAGCAGATAAAAAATACTCAGGGTTTGTAAGAACAAGTGTATTATTTGTTGTATCTACAAGTACTTTTTGCACTCCAGCAAATCCTCTGTCTTTTGTTGATGCACCTTTTTTAAGTGTTGGACAAGTGTAAACAATTACATGGTAGTTAGGATCTTGCATAGCATCGTATTCCCCTACAATAGTAAAACCATTTGTAGCAAGAGCATTTTTAGTACTTGGGGTATCTTGATAAGTAGCATATTCATAAGTGCTTATATCTGCTCCAAATACAGATGAGAGTAAGGCTAAAAGCCCTAAAAGTATTTTTTTCATAGTGTTCCTTTTGTTTTGATACATTATAATTAATTATATTTCTTGTGTCAATATTTTACTCTAACAAACGATTATTCTTTTTTATTGAGTAGATTTTCAACACTTTTTAGATATAATCGCGCAATTTTATATAAGAGATGTATAGCTATGGATATTAGAGAAGAGTACCTAAAATTTTTTGAATCAAAACAACATACCCGTGTTGCTTCGGCACCCCTTGTGCCAGATGATGCAACATTACTATTTAACAATGCGGGAATGGTCCCTTTTAAGTCGATTTTCACAGGAGAAGTTCCAACTCCTGCAAATCCTCGTGCAACCTCATGTCAGACATGTATCCGTGCAGGTGGAAAACACAATGACCTTGAAAATGTAGGACATACTGCTCGTCACCATACATTTTTTGAGATGCTAGGAAACTTCTCTTTTGGAGATTACTTCAAAGAGGAAGCAATCGCCTTTGCTTGGGAGTTTATCACTGAGGTTATCAAGCTTGATGTAGATAAGCTTTGGGTAACAGTACATGACTCTGATGATGAAGCAGAAAAACTTTGGATGAAACATATCTCTAAAGATAGAATCATGCGTTTAGGTGATGCAGATAACTTCTGGTCTATGGGTGATACCGGTCCATGTGGTCCATGTTCTGAAATTTTTTATGATCAAGGTGCAGAAAACTTTAACGGTCCAGAAGATCATATGGGTGGAGAGGGAGATAGATTTTTAGAGATCTGGAACCTTGTTTTCATGCAGTATGAAGTGAAAGAAAAGGGTGGAGAGAGAATCCCACTTGCAAAACCTTCTATCGATACAGGTATGGGACTTGAACGTGTTGTAGCTATCAAAGAGGGTGCAACTTCTAACTACGGTTCTTCACTTTTTATGCCACTTATTAATCAAGTAGAAGTGATGATAGGTAAAGAGTATGTGTATGCTACTGGTGCATCGTACCGTGTTATTGCTGATCATATTAGAACAGCTGTATTTTTACTCTCTCAAGGGACAAACTTCTCAAATGAGGGGCGTGGTTATGTACTTCGTCGTATTCTTCGTCGTGCTGTTCGTCATGGGTATCTTTTAGGATTCCGTGCACCATTTATGCATAAACTTGTCGATACTCTTGTTGATATTATGAGTGGTGAGTATGATTACCTTAGTGCAAAAGCTGAAGTTGTAAAAGAGCAGATAGAGCTTGAAGAAGCACGCTTTTTCAAAACAATTGAGTCTGGTATAGCACTTTTTGAGGCTGAACTTAAAAATACCGATAAGGTATTTAGTGGAGAGGTGGCGTTTAAACTTTACGACACATATGGTTTCCCACTTGATTTGACGCAAGATATGCTTAAAGAGAAGAACTTAGAGCTTGATTCTGAAAAATTTGAAGCACTGATGTTAGAGCAACGTACTCGTGCAAAAGCAGCTTGGAAAGGTTCAGGAGATGCAGCGACTCATGGTGATTTTAAAGCACTTTTAGAGGAGTTTGGTGAGAACACTTTTGTTGGTTATGAGTTTACACAACACTCAGGTGAGGTGCAAGCACTTTTAGATGAAGAGTATCACAGAGTTGAAAAACTTGAAGCGGGTGAAAAAGGTTGGGCACTTTTAGATGTGACACCTTTTTATGCTGAGAGTGGTGGACAAACTGGCGACTGTGGAGAGCTTGAGGGCTTTGCAAAAGTTTTAGATACAAAAAAATTCTTTGGTCTTTCACTTGTAGAGATAGAAGTTACTAAAACACTTCAAGTAGGTACAGTTGTTGATGCTATTGTAGATATCTCACGTAATGAGATTATCAAACATCATTCAGCAACACACTTGCTTCATGCAGTACTTTCAGATGTTTTAGGTGATCATATCTCTCAAGCTGGTTCACTTAATGAAGCAACAAGACTACGTTTTGACTTCTCACACCCTAAGGCTGTAAGTGAAGCAGAGTTAACAGAGATTGAAAACAGAGTGAACAATGAGATTGCTCGTGCTATCCCTACAAAAACAGAAGTACTGAACATTGAAGAGGCTAAAAAGAGTGGTGCTAAAAGTCAATTTGGTGAGAAGTATGGTGATGAGGTAAGAGTTGTAAGTTTTGCAGATGCTTCTATAGAGTTTTGCGGTGGGTGTCATGTAGATAATACTGCAAATATTGGTTCATTTATTATTACCAAAGAGTCTGGCGTTTCTGCTGGTGTTCGTCGTATTGAAGCAGTATGTGGAAATGCAGCATACAAGTACTTTACAGAACAACGCAACTTACTCAAAGAGGCTCAAGCAGAGGTGAAAAACCTTGATCTTCTTGCAGGTATCACTCGTCTAAAATCAAATATTGCAGAGTTAAAAACTGAACTTAAAGAGGCTCAAGAGAGTGCTAAAGTTGAGATCACTGCTGATGAGATTAACGGTGTAGCTGTAGTGGTTGAAGAGTACCCTGCAGGTGATATTAAAGAGAAAATAGATGCCCTGAAAAATGAAAATGAAAAACTTTGTGCAATGCTTTTTCAAGTCAAAGGGGATAAGGTTCTTATCGCTGCTGGTGTAAAAGGTGCAGATGCCAAAGCTGGTGACTGGATTAAAAAAGTTGCTCCAATTCTTGGTGGTGGCGGTGGTGGTCGCCCAGATTTTGCACAAGCTGGTGGAAAACTTCCTGCGAAACTTCCTGAGGCAAAAGAGGAAGCTCTTGCATTTATTAAAGAGGCTTTAGCATAATGAAAGATCTTATCTATACTCTTTTTGGAAACTACTCTACACAGATAGTTTTTTTACATATACTTAGTGCTGTTGTATGGGTTGGTGGTATGGTAGCGATGCGTTTTGCTGCACACAACTCTTTTATGGAGATTGAATCACCTCTGCATAGACTAGAGAGAATCTCCCATGCACTCAAACGTCTCTTTTATATAGTGACACCTTTTGTAATCACTTTGATAGTTACAGCTGTTATGATGGCTGTAGCTCTTGGTTTTCGTGCAGCAGCAGTGGATGATAACCACAATGTTATCAATGAAGCTGCAATGGTTCTTTATAATATTATCCATATCAAAGAGGTGATTTGGATGATAATGGCAGCGAATCTTGGTGTGATGATGCTCCTTCGATCTAAGGCTGATAAGCTTTTAGTGAAAGGGGATGCAACTGCAGCAAAGAAAAAACTCTCCCTTATTGGAAAATATCTTGTCCCTATCAATATAGGCCTAGGTGTTATCGCAATATACTTGGGTGTTATCTTGAGAAATGGCTAAGATCATATGTTACGTTTAGCCTCCTCTTCCATAACTCGTGCAATGCTCTTAAAAAATGCTGGTGTGGCGTTTATTCAAGAGAGTATAGATTTTGATGAAGATAGCATTGTTGCATCTAGCCCTAAAAACTTTGTTTATCAAGCAACTCTAGGTAAATATGAGGCAAATCTTAAAGCTTTTGGTTATGAAGATTACCCACTTCTGGTTGCAGACACTGTTGTTACCTCCCAAGGTCAAATTTTACGTAAAGCAAAATGTGTAGATGATGCTCGCAATATTTTAATGACACAGAGTGGAAATATTACGAGTATTATCACCTGTCTTATCTACCAATCAAAAGAGAAAAAACTTATAGATATATCCCAAACAGATTATATCTTTGATGATTTTGACCAAGATGATTTAGAGAAGTATCTTGATTCTGGTGAGTGGAGAGGGAAGGCTGGCGCTTGTATGGTGGAGGGGTTTTGTAAATCTTATATCAAAGAGGTACGAGGCTATGAATCTACTGCTATGGGATTAAGTGTTGAGGTTTTAGAGGCATTTATGTAATGCTTTATTATGAAAATGAGCTCAAGGCTTTAAAAAAATCTGGTCGTTATAGAACGCGAGAAGTTGTAGTAGATTCTCTTCATGATTTTGCTTCAAATGACTACCTGGGACTCTCCCACAATAAAGAACTTCACAAACAAACCTGCCAAAAACTCTCCAAACTAGATATACACAGCTCAAAAGCTTCTATGCTTGTTAATGGATACCATCAGATACATAAAGATTTTGAAGATGCACTTTGTGAGACGAATGGCTTTGATGCTGGAGTAGTTTTAGGGAGTGGTTTTAATGCAAATATCGCCCTTATAGAATCACTTGTGAGAAAGGGTGATGAGCTCTTTATGGATGAACTTTACCATGCTTCTGGAGTACTCGCATCCTCATTAGAATCTGTTAATGTAACTTTTTTTCAACACAACAATATGCAAGAGCTTCAAAGCTTACTTACAAACTCAAATGCCAAACGTAAAATCATAGCAGTGGAGGGGATCTACTCTATGGATGGTGATTTGTGTTCAAAAGAGGTGTTTGATATAGCCGATGTAACGAACTCTTTACTTATCGTAGATGAAGCACATAGTAGTGGGGTGATAGGGGAAAATCTAATGGGTGTATTTGATTTCTATGGTATAGATATCAAACCTCATTACATCAAGATGGGAACACTCGGTAAGGCTTATGGAAGTTTTGGAGCATTTATCTTAGCAAGTGAGCATATAGTTGAGTATCTTCTCAATCGTGCCAAGCCTATAATCTATGCAACTTCACTCTCTCTTTATGACACACTACTTGCCCATCATGCACTTCTCTATATATTAAATAATAAACAAGCATTGAAGCAAGAGATACAAGAGCGACAAAGTATAGTTTATGAAGAGCTGGGTGTCAAAGTTGATGGGCTTATTGTCCCTTTAGTGATAAATGACAATAAAAAAGTCTTAGAGATAAAAGAGCAACTTTTAGAAGATGGTTTTGCCGTGGGTGGCATCCGTCAGCCAACAGTTCCAAAAGCGATAGTGCGTTTAATAGCGAGATTAGGGGAGAGTAAAGAATCTCTTAGGGTTTTGTGTCAAGATTTGGCTAAAATAAAATAATGAAAATAGATAAACTCACCATAACACTTCAAGATACAACACTTGTAGATATATCTTTTGAGATTGTTCACTCTCTTGCACTTGTTGGACAAAGTGGAAGTGGAAAATCTTTGACTTTAAAAGCACTGCTTGGGATGCTTCCACAAGAGATGGAATTAGAGATGAATTTAGAAAGTTCTTTTTCCCTCGCTGCAGGAAGTAGTGTAGCACTTGTTCCACAAAACCCCTTTACTGCACTCTCCCCTTTGACAAAAATTAGAAAACAGTTTTTTAGTGATACCAAAAGGATAGATACCTTATTTGATGAACTTGGATTATCTCATGACCTTTTAGAGAGGTTTCCCCCTGAACTCTCAGGTGGGCAACTCCAACGTGTTGTTATCGCTATGGCATTAGAATCTCAACCAAAGTTACTTTTACTTGATGAGCCTACCACGGCACTTGACCCTGATACAAGAGTCGTTATCTTAGATTTACTCAAAGAGTTGCAAAAAAAAGAGAAATTTTTGATGCTCTTTGTAACACATGACATCTCATCTGCAGCCTATCTTTGTGAAGATATCTGTGTAATACAAAATGGAAAGGTTGTGGAGGATGGTATAATGTCAGATATATTAAATAATCCAAAACAAAAATATACAAAAACACTCATAGAAGCAAATTTTGCAAATAGGAATTTTAGAGAATGAAGAAACATTTAAAAAAGATATTTTTAATAATTTTTATCTTGGGTTTATTATCCCCATTTATCCTTATAGGATACTACCTTACTGCATATAAATACGATATATCTTCACTTGTTGATTATAAACCATCAGTAAGTTCACGCATTTACGATAAAAATGGAGATAAAATAGCGAATGTCTTTGATAAAAAACATAGATTTTATGCTTCTTTTGATGAGATTCCTCCCCGTGTTATTGAAGCTTTAGTTGCCATAGAAGATACAACATTTTTTGAACATCCTGGGATCAATATAGATGCAATTTTTCGTGCTGCCATTAAGGTTATACGTGCTGGAAAAGCTGTTGAAGGTGCTAGTACCATTACTCAACAACTTGTAAAAAATGTTCTTTTAACACGTGAGAAAAAGCTTTCTCGTAAGATAAAAGAAGCAATATATGCGATTAAACTTGAAAATGCACTAACAAAAGAGCAAATCATAGAGCGCTATCTTAATGAGATCTATTATGGTCATGGGTATTATGGTATCAAAACCGCTGCTGATGGGTATTTTCATAAAAAACTAGATGATCTAACTCTTAAAGAGATGGCTATTTTAGTTGGACTTCCAAAAGCACCAAGTACTTATGCACCAACGAAGAATTATGAGATCTCTATGGGTCGAGCTAATCGCGTTTTGACACGTATGCATGTTCTTGGTTGGATAGATGATACAACATACGATAATGCTATTTTAGAAAGACCAGAGGTGTTTAATACAACGCTAACACAAAACAAAGCACCTTTTATCGTTGATGAGGTGGCACGTGTGATGAGAGCTAATGGGATGAAAGATCTTCGTACAGGTGGCTATGAAGTTTATACCACTATAGATCTTCGTTTACAAGCAGCAGCTCGTAAGGCTGTAAAGTATGCAT
>Ga0256836_1000078_pt1 | contig 57645 bp, 62 predicted proteins | sample 4561380metaG_FD_185974 | JGI IMG/M metagenome (GOLD analysis project Ga0256836, IMG submission 185974) | Hydrothermal vent microbial communities from Guaymas Basin, Mexico - 4561-380 | ecosystem: Environmental > Aquatic > Marine > Hydrothermal vents | place: Mexico: Guaymas Basin | collected...
ATAGGGAGTGAATGTGGTTTTTTTGATATTAAGATATCAAAAACACCAAAAGGTGCTCCAATTATCAAGCTTAGTGATAAGATTATACAAAAGTATAAGATTATAGATACGAGTGCTTCAATCACACACGATGGTGAGTATGCTATAGCTGTTGTAGCTTTACAACACTCCTAACTCAACCACCACCAACAAAATCAAGTAGTTCAACTTTATCACCCTCTTGAAGCATATGTTTATGCCAATTGTCCTGCTTTACAATATCCATATTTACTGCAGCCGCCATCACTTTTCCAACAAGTGAGAGTTCTTCTAAAAGTTGCCCAAGAGAAAGTTCTTTTTCAAATCTTTTTTCTTGGCCATTCACTATAATATTCATTCTATCTCTTTTTTATGATATATATTTTTAATAATTGATGTGATTGTATCAATATTTATTGAATAAACAACTAATAATTGATATACTTTCTTAAGATAAGAAAAAATAAAGTGTGGATAATGATCAACTCTAAAGATATAATTGAATATACAAAAAATTTATCTATTCTCTTTGTTGAGGATGATGATGAATTAAGAATTAATACAGCAGAGATATTAAAAAACTTTTTCAAGAAGGTAGATACAGCTTGTAATGGTGGAGAAGCGATAGCAATCTATCTTAAAAGCCCAAGTGATATTATTCTTACAGATATACGAATGCCAAAAGTAAACGGGGTAGAGTTAATAAAACATATTTATGATATTAACGATAAACAAGCTGTTATTGTATTATCAGCCCATGATGAATCAAAGTATCTTTTACCATTGATCAATCTTGGTATTGAACAGTTTGTTAAAAAACCTATAGATTTTCAAGAGCTTTTAGGAGCACTTTTAAAAACCTCAAGACAAATAGTAGATGTGGAGTTACACCAAAGAGCACAAGCATCTAAAGTGATATCTCTAGATGCTCAATGCTCTTATGATAGAGATAATAAACTTTTAGTTTATAATAATGAAAAGATATACCTTACAAAATATGAGATGCTTTTTATCCATCTTATGAGCACACAGATTGAAAGAGTATATTCAAATGAAGATATTGTAGAGTATTATATTGAAAGTGGTGAAAACATAAGTCTTCAAAATATTAGAAAGCTTGTTTCAAAATTACGAAAAAAGCTTCCTGAAGGTGTTTTAGAGAGTATATATGGAGTTGGGTATAGACTTACTCTTAAGTACTAGTTTTCCTCTTCTACAAAAAGAGCATCAAGTAGGCTATCAACAAACTCATACTTATCAAAAGGTGTGAGATTTTCTGGTTGTTCCCCTGTACCTACATAAAGGATAGGAAGCTCAAGTGCATAAGCTATACTAAAGACACTTCCCCCTTTTGCTGTTCCATCTAGTTTTGTGATGATAATCCCATCAATCCCTATCATCTCATTAAAAGCTTTGGCTTGAACGATTGCAGAGTTTCCCTGTGTCCCATCAATGATGAGAATTGTTCTATGTGGTGCACCGCTATGTGCTTTATTACAGATACGTTTGATCTTTTTAAGCTCATTGGCAAGGTTTGTTTGTGTATGAAGACGACCTGCAGTATCGATGATAACATGATCATACCCTTTGCTCTTGGCAGAATCTATAGTGTCATAAGCTACAGCTGAACTATCATGCCCTTGTTTAGAAGATATGATAGGGATGTCGAGTCTTTGTGACCAAAGGGTGAGTTGTTCTATAGCTGCTGCACGAAAAGTATCACCAGCACCAAGGATCACTTGTTTACCCTCATTTTTATACAGATGTGCAAGTTTAGAGATGGTTGTAGTCTTTCCAGCACCATTGACACCTACGATAAGTTCTACAAAAGGGGCTGTATATTCCGGCTCTTTATATGTAGTATGTGCAAGTGTTGCTAAAAGTTTTGAGCGAAGGATTTCGCGTGTAATTTTCTCTTGATAAGTTTGTTCTAAAATGATCTCAACAAGTGCATACTCAACATCAGCTTCAAGTAAGATATCTTCAAGTTCATCTTTTGTAAAGGTGATCTTTTTCTTTGGTGCTACTGTCTTAATCGCTGCAACAGTTTTATCAAGAGATTTTTTTATAAATCCAAACATCTCTTATTTTCCTAGAGCTTTTTTGATATCACTCTCTATAAATTCTTCTTCAACAGCTCCAACATAATGATTAACTAGTTTACCATCCTTATACATCGCTACGATAGGGATAGGGAATCTTTCTCCTAGTTTGAGTGAAGAAGCAATTGCATCAACAAAACGACGATTTTCGCTAGAGTTTACAAGTGTGTACTGTGCATCGTGTTGTGCTCTAAAAGCTTGCAGTTTTTCATTGTCAATATTATCTTCAATAGTTACACCAATAACAATTAACTCTTTTGGATACTTTTTTGCAAGGGAACTAAGATGTGTCGCTCCTGCTTGACAAGGGGGACACCATGTTGCAAAGATATCAAAAATAACCACTTTTCCATCAGCATCTTGAAGTTTAAATCCATCGCTCTCTTTGTTGACTACATATTGTTTTTTATCGAGTGCAGTGAGCACATACTCATTTGTACTTAGCATACTATTGGCACTTTGTGTGCTTTTTTGCTCTTTTTGTTCAGAACAAGCTTGAAAAAAGAGTGTAAATACCAGTAAAGTTGTTAAAAGTGAAGTTTTCATCATAAGTTTTTGTACCTTTAAATCTTTATTTATGTAAAATAGGGTGAAATTATAACCATAAAGATTTAATATGCCTCTTACAAAAGTAAGTTTTAGAAAAATATGTTTGAAAAAGCTTCAAAATAGTTCTCAATATAATTCTTATTACAACTCATATAGAGTAAATAGGAAACTAATAGTAGAACTCCAAAAGCTTCATAAAAAAGATATACTCTTTTATTATCCACTACCAATGGAGATAAATATACTAAAAGTTCTCACAAAAATGAGACAAAAATCAAATGTTTATTTGCCATTTATGGAAGGGGAAAGTTTTAAGATGGTACCATTTAGATTACCACTTAAGAAAAAAAAGTTTGGTATTTATGAACCGGGAAATACACATAGAAATATAAATAAAATAGATATAGCCATAGTTCCAACTATAGGTGTTGATGGTAATTTACAAAGAATAGGTTTTGGAAAAGGGATGTATGATCGTTTCTTTTCCAAATTAAAAAAGAAACCCTATACAATTTTTATACAAAAAGAGTTTTGTTACACCAAAGAGTTCATCTGTGATGAGTACGATATACAATGTGATTTACTTTTAACACCAAAAAAAAGTTTAAGAAGTATGGCTAATAAAAAGAGGAAATAAAGATGTTAAATGAGATACTATTAGGTGGTGGTACAGCCATCGTTAGTGGTGTTGTAGGCTTTTTCATCTCCAAAAAATTAAATGCAGCAAATTTTGATGTTTATGTAGAGCAGGCTCAAGCAAAGGCAAATGCCATAGAAAATGAAGCACAAAATCTACTTGAACGTGCACATTTAAAATCTCGAGAGATAGAGCTTGAAGCAACAAAACAGTACGAAAGTGCCAAAGAGCGTGCTAAAGTTGATATGCATCAACGTGAAGATGATTTAATTAGAAGAGAGCAAAGTTTTAAACGCTACAAACAAGAGCAAGAACAAAAACTTCAAGAGAAGCAGACTGTATTAAAAGCTCAAATGGTGAATTTAGAAAGAAATGAAAAATCGCTTAAATCACTTCAAGAAAGATATGAAAAAAAGCTTGATGAAGCAGTACATGCTATAGAGCATAGTGCAGGGATGACAAAAGAGGAAGCAAAAGTTATCTTACTTCAAAATGTGGAAGAGAAAGCTCGTGGAGAAGTGGCTCACATAGTGAGACGTTATGAGAATGAGGCAAGAGAGGAAGCACATAGAAAAGCAAACTTTATTTTATCTCAGGCTACGAGTCGTTATGCAGGGGAGTTTGCAAGTGAGAGACTTACAAACTTAGTACACCTAGATAATGATGAGCTTAAGGGGCGAATTATTGGAAAAGAGGGACGAAATATTAAGGCTCTTGAAACTCTTTTGGGTGTTGATATTATCATTGATGATACTCCAAATGCCATCTTAGTAAGTAGTTTTAATCTTTACAGACGTGCAATTGCAACAAAAACATTGCAACTTCTTATCGAAGATGGTCGTATCCAACCTGCTCGTATAGAGGAGATCTTCGCAAAAGTAACAAAAGAGTTTGAAGCTGCTATATTAACTGAAGGTGAAGAGCTTATTGCAGATCTTGACATCGGTGTTATGCATCCAGAATTGATGAAACTTATCGGGAAGCTTCGTTATCGTGCTAGTTACGGACAAAATGCACTTGCACATACCTTAGAAGTGGCACACCTTGCTGGTATTATGGCAGCAGAGATGGGAGGGGATCCAATCCTTGCTAAGCGAGCTGGTCTTCTACATGACATAGGAAAAGCACTTACACATGAGCATGATGGAAATCATGTAGATTTAGGTGCTGAAATCTGTAACCGTTATAATGAAAATGAGGTGGTGATAAACGCCATCTATGCACATCATGGACAACAAGAGATAAACTCTATAGAGTGTGGAGCTGTCTGTGCAGCTGATGCACTCTCAGCTGCTCGTCCTGGAGCACGTAGAGAGGTTCTTGAGAGCTTCTTAAAACGTGTAACAGAGATAGAAGATATAGCTTCTAAACATACAGGTGTAAAACAAGCTTATGCGATTAATGCTGGTCGTGAAGTAAGAGTGATTGTTAATGCGACACTTATCAATGATGATGAGTCGATTTTAATGGCTAGAGAGATTGCTCAAGAGATTGAAGACCAAGTACAGTATCCTGGTGAAATTAAGGTGAATGTTATTCGTGAGAGTAGAGCAGTGGAGTATGCGAAGTAGAGATACTTCACATACAGATGTGTCGTTTTATTTTTCTATAGTAATAACGACAGCACCTCTTAAGTCACCCATCTTATAGCCCATCGCTTTATCGAGAGGGTATCTTTCATTGATCGCACGTTTTAAGTCGATATCTTTCACATTCCCATGACATTTTAAACACACTTTTTTCTTTATAACTAAAGGTTTATAGTACTTATATGTATGAGTATCAACTTTTTCAACAAGATACTTTGGTAATATAACATTAGAATCTTGTAATGTTTTTAAAGAGTTTAAAATGATAAGCTCATTTTCTGTTGGTGTGTTTGATGGGTTTCTATAGTTTGCACTTATACGTTTGGCTTGAACACCTTTTGGAAGTTTTTTATTTACTCTTTGTGTAAGTGTATATGCCTCTTCAGAACAAAAGCTAAGAGCATCCATTACTCCACCTTTTTTCATATGCTTTTTCATATTTTTTCCAAGTGTTTGCATAAGTACTTTTGTACTTTTTTGACCTGTTTTTATAACACCTTGTAACTCTTTATCTTGTTTAGTTTGTGGTGCAGCTAAAAGCAAAGATGCACTCACACTTACTAATAACATTGATTGTAATATATTCATAATTTCTCCTATTTGATAATTATCTTGAAAATCTTGATAGAACTATAGCAAAACTTAGAATAATTTAATGCTAATTTGACTATAATTGCGTAATTTATTTTACAGAGGGAGCACTTCTATGCCAGAATTGTTTACATTTTTCGGTCTTTTATCACACGATAAGACTTTTATCTATATCACACATATGTTTCTTTCAGCAGGGATCGCACTATTATTAGTGAGATTTGCTATGAGTAACTTACAGTTAGTTCCTAAAGGTACTCAAAACCTTATGGAAGCATACATTGGTGGCGTTTTAAAAATGGGAACAGATGTTATGGGTAAAGAGCCAGCTCGTCGTTACCTTCCTTTAGTTGCTACTATTGGTTTATTTGTTGGTATTGCTAACTTAATCGGTGTTATTCCAGGTTTTGAAGCACCAACAGGGTTTTTAGAGATGCCTTTAACACTTGCTCTTGTAGTATTTGTTTATTATAACTTTGAAGGTATTCGTCGTCAAGGTGTAGTAAAGTATTTCAAACACTTTCTTGGTCCAGTTTGGTGGTTATACTGGTTAATGTTCCCAATTGAGATCGTTTCTCACTTTTCACGTTTAGTCTCTCTTTCTTTCCGTTTATTTGGAAATGTAAAAGGTGATGATATGTTCCTAATGGTAATCTTAATGCTTGCTCCTTGGTTATTACCAATGATCCCTTTTGCACTTTTAACTTTCATGGCATTCTTACAAGCTTTCATTTTCATGATGCTTACATATGTTTACCTTGGTGGTGCAGTAGCAACTGAAGATCACTAGGTCTTCCTCCCTTTATGCAAAAAGATATCTATGAGAGAATCATAAGCTTTTTGCTTGGAGCATCATGGGCAATTGTCCTTTTTGGTGCTCTTATAACTTTCAAAACCTTCTTTATCTTAGGCTTAGCACTAGCAATTTCATTGACAATCTTTTTTATTATTGTAGCTTTGTTTTTTATCTTGGCTCTTGATGCCTTTTTAGTCAATAAAAGAAGACTCCAAGAAGCTCAAAAACAAACAAAAATTTTAGAAGAGATCTATAAAGATAAAAACAGTTAAAAATTATAACTTAACGTAAAGTAGATATTTTTTATCTTTTCATCGCTTCCAGCTCTTTTTTCTTGCATAAACAAATCATCAGCATAAGCTACTATAAAGCTAATATTTTGCGAATAGCTAGGTTGCAGTGTTACACCTACTGCTGGAAGAATCTGCTCCTTAGATTTTTGAGCATCATATCCTATTTTGTAGTTTTGTATACATAAATCCCCTTGAGCGAAAAGAGAACTACTAATAAGAGAGGCTAAAGTGAGTTGAGTTAATGTTTTCATAACTTCCTCCATTTGAGAAATTTATGATAATTAAGAAAATGTAGTATTCAAATACATTTGGTAGTCTGGCGATCTCAAAATGAGACCCATAACTTTCCGTGCTTGCTTCACAACAAGGTTGGCTTTTCTTATATTTATCAATACCTAATTATACTCCAATATTGTAAATAAATAAAATATAAATTTAAGATTATATTAATATAAAATTTATATTGTTTTAGATAAAGTTAATTATAATAAATAACAAAGGGTGTGAAATATGTTCGGATGTAGTGCAAAAATAGAAAAACTAGAACAAGAATACAAAAATAAAATAAAAAAACTAGAAGAGGAAAATAGTGAATTACAAAGAGAACTTCAAAATATCCATACACAAGAAGAGGAACAAATACTAGAGCACTCTACTGATGAATATCGTGACTTATTAGTAGAAAGTTATGAGAGTGGTACACAATTTCTTCAGGGTACAATTGAAGATAACCTAGTGATGTTGCAAGATATAAATGAACTCAATACAAAAACAAACACTAGAATGAACAGTGTTCAAGAGCAAACGACACAGATAGATAATACAATACAGACAATTGAAAACCACTCTAATACATTAGCCGATGATGCAAATTCACTGAATGATAGTGTGATGTCTATCGCTGAGATTATTAATTTAATTAAAGATATATCTGACCAAACAAATTTACTTGCTTTAAATGCAGCTATTGAAGCTGCTCGTGCTGGTGAACATGGTCGCGGTTTTGCTGTTGTTGCAGATGAAGTACGTAAATTGGCAGAGCGTACTCAAAAAGCAACTCAAGAGGTAGAGATTAATATTAATGGATTGAAACAAAATTCAAACTCTATGATGGAGATTAGTACAACATTTTTAAGTGAAACTTCGAATGTTATGAATATATTAGAAGATTTTTCTGAAAATATAGGGATGGTTGTACATAACTCTAATGATATTAAAAATAAAACACAAAATCTTACAAATGAACTTCATGTTAGTAATGGAAAAATAGATCATATTGCCCTAAAACTAACCGGCTATAAGTCGCTTTTTAATGCTCAAGTAGTAGATATAATTGATGAACATAGTTGTAGATTTGGAAAATGGTTCTCTGAGGTAAGTCATACTCTTCTTAAAGGCAACTCTCACCTCTCAAGCATTACTAAACATCATAGTACTGTTCATCAAGGACTTAAAAATGCATTGGTAGCCGAAAAAAATGGACAACATGAAGAGGCTGTACATCAAATGAAAAATGTAGAACATTCTAGTGAAGTAGGTTTTGAAGAACTTTTAGCAGCTGTAAAAGAAGCATCTGTATAGTTTCTTTTTTTGGATTTATGAGAGATAAAAGTTTAATTTCGCTAAAATAGATAATCAATTATTTATTATCTAAGGAAATCTATGTTTGAGGTAGTTATAGGGCTTGAGGTCCATGTTCAACTAAATACAAAAACTAAACTTTTTTGCTCGTGTCCAACGAGCTTTAACCATGTTCAAAATACAAACACATGTCCAACTTGTTTAGCACTCCCAGGTGCATTACCCGTTCTTAATAAAGAGGTTCTACAAAAAGCAGTTATGCTTGGAACAGCTCTTGGTGCTACAGTCAATCGTACCTCTTATTTTGATCGTAAATCGTACTTTTACCCAGATTCTCCAACGGCTTATCAAATTACACAGTTTTATACTCCTATCATTCAAAATGGGACTTTAGATATCAATTTTGAAGATGGATCTTCTAAAACTATTCGTGTAGGTTTTGCGCATATTGAAGCAGATGCTGGGAAAAACATCCATGATGGTGATATCTCTAAAGTAGATTTAAATCGTGCAGGAACACCTCTTTTAGAGATAGTGTCAGAGCCAGATATGAGAAGTGCTGATGAGGCGATACTTTACCTTAAAAAACTTCACTCAATCATACGTTACTTAGATATTGGTGATGCAAATATGCAAGAGGGATCTTTTCGTGTGGATGTGAATGTTTCTATCCGCCCTAAGGGTGATGAAAAACTTTACACACGTGTAGAGATTAAAAATATAAACTCATTTAAATTTATCCAAAAAGCTATAGAAGTAGAAGTGGCACGTCAAAGTGAAGCATGGGAAGATGGCGTTTATGATGATGAGATATGTCAAGAGACCCGTTTATTTGATCAAGTAAAACAAGAAACACGCTCTATGCGGGGAAAAGAGGAAGCGGCTGATTATAGATACTTCCCAGAACCAGATCTCTTAAAAGCTGTAGTAACAGATGAGATGATGGAAAAATACACTCAGATTCCAGAACTTCCAGATGCTAAAAAAGAGCGTTTTATCTCTGAATATAAAATGAACGATTATAATGCAATGGTAATTACATCTACTGTGGAGATGGCACAGTTTTTTGAAACTATGATGCAGGTAGATGGTGTAAGTGCTAAAACAGCTACTTCTCTTTTAACAGTAGAACTACCAGCCCGCCTCAAAGGTGATATAAACATTACAAACTCTCCGGTAGATGCACAAAAACTTGGAGAGTTAGCACAAAGAGTGGACGATAAAACCATCTCAGGAAAAGCTGCAAAAGAGGTACTTGATTATCTTATGGAAAATGAAGATGCAAGTGTTGATGATACTATTGAAAAACTTGGACTTAAGCAGGTTACGGACACAGGAGCAATTGAGGCTATGTGTGATGAGATTATAAATGCAAATCCTGAAAAAGTGCAACAGTATCAAGGTGGAAAAGAGAAACTCTTTGGCTTCTTTGTAGGTCAAGTGATGAAAACCTCCAAAGGGAGTGCTGACCCTCAGGTAGTAAATGAAATTCTTAAAGCAAAACTGGGATAGATAGATGCTAAAACGCCTGATCATTGATGCCGCATACAATCTACAAACATCAAAATCGTATCAGGCAAGAAAACAGTTTTTTAGGAATCTTTTAGAGAACAATAATTATAAGTATAAAAAGTATGTTGATGCTTTTATGATTATGCTTATATTTATGAGTGTAGCTGTTTTAATTAGAGAAGTAAAACATCCTATACACGATTATCTATTTTATTTTAATAGCTATATAATCTCTATTATATTTTTTATTGAGTATCTACTACGTTTTTGGATCCATAGTGATGTAAGTAAAATTATTATTGAGCGTGTTGAGCATGATAGTTTTTTAGCACGAGATGTAAAACTCTCTAAGGCATTTAAAAAGATACTTCAGGTGAAACTCTCTTATGTTTTTTCTGTCACTGCAATCATTGACCTTTTGGCAATTATGCCATTTTTCCATGAACTGAGACTTTTAAGACTTTTTATTCTCTTTCGTGTTTTTAAGCTTTTTCGCTATGCAAATAGTTTTCAGACACTTACTTCTGTTCTTGCAACGAAAAAGTTTGAGTTTTTTACCTTAGCTATCTTTGCTTCGATTGTTATATTTGTCTCCTCTGTACTTATCTATGTGATGGAAGCTAATAATTCCTCTTCTCCTATCAATACTCTTTTTGAAGCTGTTTACTGGTCGATTGTAACTATCTCAACTGTTGGGTATGGAGATATGGTTCCAGTGACCTACGAGGGGCGCATAGTCTCATTAGTGGTGATTACATCAGGAATCGCTGTACTTGCATTTACTACATCTCTTGTTGTTTCTGCTTTTACAGAAAAACTAGATGAGATCAAAGAGATTAAAACGGTAGAAGGTATTGCAAAACTTAAACAGTTTTATCTTGTATGTGGTTATGAAGACGTAGCTCAGGATGTTGTGAAGAAATTAGCTCGAAGAGGGAATGATATCATTATACTCGATGAAGATGCCTCACGTGTTGAAAAAGCGAAAAAAGATGGTTTTAAAGCACTTAACTATGATCCGGGACAGGTTGAGAGTTATAAAAAACTTCATATTAATATGGACAAACAATTAAAAGCGATCTTATGTCTTAGGGAAAATGATGTTGAGAATGTTTATGCTGCGCTTACTATTCGTTCTTTAAGTAAAGATATATATATACTCTCATTATTGATGGAAAGCTCAAATCGCAATAAGCTAAAATTTGCAGGTATCAATACCATTGTGTACCCTCAAGAGTTAGTAGGACTTATCACAAAAGAGTTGATAGGGCAACCTGTGGCTTTTGAAGTTATCCATGAACTTAGAAGTGAAAAATCAAATGTACATATCGCAGAGATAGCAATTACACCAAGAATACTTGAAAATTTTGCTACAGTTGGGGAGTTGGGTAATAAAGATTTTAGAGTAGTTTTACTCGGTATTCATAAAAAAGATAATGAGAGATTCTATTTTAATCCTTTAGATGATACCTTTATTGAAAATGGAGATTTTTTACTTGTTATAGGTTATAGAGTGTTTGTTAAAGAGTTTGAAAAGCATCTTCATACAAAGGTAAAATAGAATGAAAAATAGTGCACTTATCTTTGGTTTTAATAAATATGCCATAGAGATTATAAAAAATGTAAAGAGTGAATACAATGATGTAAAAGTTTATTCTTTAGATGAAGATGATGTTAACAATACTGAGTATGAAATTGAACATTTTGATTTGAGTGACAACTGGAAAGATATAGAAGAGAGTATAGATATAGAAAACTCCATTGTTTTTTGTGTTTTAGAAGATACCGCAGAGAATATTTTTCTAACTATCTCTCTTCGTGCCTTGTATAAAAACCTCTCTATCATCGCTATAGCATCCCATAAAGAGAATGCCAACAAACTTCTTATGGCTGGAGCCAATAAGGTTATACCTCTTGTGGAGACAACAGCTGATATCATAGCAAATATGTTAGAGAGTCCTATCTCTCATGGCGTTTTACATGATATACTTTATGAAAAAAGTGATCTAAAAATTGCACAAATCAAGATAGATAAAGAGAGTCATTTTAAAGATGAAGAACTCTCCAATATAGATTGGAGCCATTATCATGGTATTATAGTCTTATCTGTGATGCATAAAGATATGAGTAGTGAGTTTATCTACTCCTCAAAAGCTAAACGCCACATCATTGAAGAGGGTGATGTTTTAGTAGTTGTTGGGTATGAAAAAGATATAAAAGATTTTGAAAAAAGTATAGGGAGCCAAAGATATGTCAATTGGAGTAATTGGAGCTGGTAAATGGGGAAGTGCACTGAGTTTTGCCCTCAGTGAAAAAAATGATGTTCTTATAAGTTCAAGAACACCAAGGGATTTGCCAAATTTCATCTCAATGAAAGAGATTTTAAAGTGTGAATACCTTGTTATAACAGTTCCTGCACAACAAGTTGCAGGGTGGTTAAAAGAACATTTTATCTTTAATAATCAAAAAATTCTTGTGGCTTCAAAGGGTATTGAAGCTTCAAGTTCCCGTTTTTTAAATGAGATATATGAGGAGTATGTTCCAGATGAAAATATAGCTTTTTTATCGGGACCCTCTTTTGCAGTAGAGGTGATGGCATCTTTACCTACGGCACTTGTTATCAACTCTAAAAATACAATGCTAGCAGAGGAGTTTGGTGCTCTGTTTCCCTCTTTTATAAAGACATACACATCTGAAGATGTTATCGGTGCAGAGATTTCAGGTGCTTATAAAAATGTCATTGCAATTGCAGCTGGTATCTGTGAGGGCTTATCACTTGGGAACAATGCAGCAGCAGCACTTATATCTCGTGGTCTTGTAGAGATGCAGCGTTTTGGTATGGCTTATGGAGCTCAGAGTGAGACGTTTCTAGGTCTTGGTGGAGCAGGAGATCTTTTTTTAACTGCATCATCCACCATGAGTAGAAATTTTCGTGTAGGACTTGGTCTTGCTAAGGGGAAAACTCAAGAGGAGATACTTCAAGAGTTGGGTGAGGTTGCTGAGGGTATAGGGACAAGTTATGCTCTTCATACTATAGCAAAAGATAAAGAACTTTATCTTCCAATCGCAAGGGAAGTTTACAAGATGCTAGAGGGGAAAGATCCTAAGAGATCTTTACAAGACCTTCTCACACAATAAGGAAAAATATGCTTCAACATAAAGAACAGATACAAAAGATTGCTTTAGGGATTTTTATAGGGCTAGGTGTTTTTGGACTTTCACTCCTACTGTTTAATACAACACAAGCAACACTCTTAGGCTTAATCGCCTTTTTGGTTACCTTATGGACCAATGAGGGTTTACCTCTTGCGGTTGTTTCTCTACTTCCTATAGTTTTGTTTCCTGCATTTGATGTTCTTGATACAAAAGCAACGGCAGTCAATTTTTCTAACCCGATCATCTTCTTGTTTTTAGGTGGATTTTTACTTGCGATTGCTGTAGAGAAAACAAACTTACATACTTTTATAGCTGATAAGATGTTAGGACTTTTTCCAAACACACCAAGAGCGATGATATTTTCCTTGGCTCTTACATCAGGACTTTTGAGCTCTATACTCTCAAACACAACGACAGCACTCCTTTTGATGTCTATAGCTCTTTTTATCACAGATGATGCACAGTTAAAGATGCGTTTTTCTCTTGCTGTAGCTTATGGGGCAAGTGTAGGTGGGATTTTAACACCCATAGGAACGCCACCAAATCTTATATTGCTTGGTGTAATGCAAGATCATGGTATGGAAGCAATTCCATTTTTTCAATGGATGTGGATGGTAGCACCACTTTCATTTTTGATGTTTATTGTGGTGAGTTTTGTACTCTCTATAGGTGTAAAAAATGTACCAATTCATAGAGAAGAGAAAAAAGAGGCTCTAAGTAAAGATCAGAAAAAAGTTTTATTTGTAATGGGTGGACTTATTACACTTCTTTTACTTAATGCTCCAATGAAGCCATACTGGGGAGGTTTAGGATTAAGTGAACCAGGGATTCTTTTAGGGGCAGGGCTTTTGTTTTTTATGCCCCCTTTTAGTATCTTAGATTGGATGGAAGATAAGGACAATATACCTTACAGAATTATGTTTTTATTTGGAGCAGGTTTCTCTATTGCTAAGGCATTTAGTTCAACTGGATTAGCAGAGGAGGTTGCATCGTATTTGATTGTTATGACACAACTTACTCCTATACTCCTTCTCTTAGCTGTAGCGATGCTTATCACTTTCACAACAGAGATAACATCAAACACAGCACTTATCTCTATTATGCTTCCTGTTATCTACTCTGTAGCAGAACAAACAGGGATAAATACGACACTCTTTATGATGGTAGCAACACTTTGTGCCAGCTATGCCTTTATGTTGCCAATAGCAACACCACCAAACGCCATAGCTATGAGTAGTGGAGTGGTAAATGTAAAAAGTATGATCCGTTATGGAGTGGTACTTAATTTTGTTGGGATTGGTTTGATTGTTCTTATAGCAGAGTTTTTTTGGAAAGGTATACTTTAATCTTTCTTTTTCTCTTGAGAACGAATATAAAAAGTATAAAAATCTTTTAAAATTAAAAAGAGACAATAAAGCCATAAGATATCAAGAATGATATTTTGTTCTAAACCCGTATTGTAAAGGATTGGGAGTCCAAATATAAAGGGCCATTTAAAGAAGTAAAAAAATAAAATTCCAACACCATATAATTCTTTCATATCTCATCTTATCCTAAACTTATGAAAAATTTGTTAAAATTGCAAAATTTTTTTAAGGTTGGGGAAATGATAGTTCATATCGTAATGTTTAAATTTAAAGAGGAAAACCGCGTTTTAAATATCGCAAAGGTAAAAAGTAAACTAGAAAAGCTAGAGCGAAGCATAGATGAACTTAAATCTATGGAAGTTGGAGTCAATTTTAACGAATCAGATAGAGCCTTTGATCTCTCACTATATTCTACTTTTGAGACTGAAACAGACTTAAAAACATATGCAGTACATGAAGAGCATCTCAAAGTTGTAGAGCTTATTAAATCTGTTACAACAGAGTCAAAAGTTGTTGATTATTTACTAGAGTAGAGGTTTAGATAACCTCTACTCTATTTCTACCATTTGCTTTTGCTTTATAAAGAGCTTCATCAACCCTTAAAAGCCACTCATCTACACTAGGGTCATCTTTATAAGAGCTAAGTCCTACACTACAAGTGATATGACCCACTTTATCAAAATGTGCAAGTGCAACATGCTCTCTGAGATTATTTGCAATTTTATAAGCCACATCTTCAGGTATTCCAATTAAGAGTAGAACAAACTCCTCTCCACCCCAACGTGCAAAAATATCATTAGAACGTATGTGATCAGAGATGATTTTTGAAAAATGGATCAAAACATCATCTCCAACTTGATGGCCATAAGTGTCATTAACACGTTTGAAAAAATCTAAATCAAACATCAATAATGAAGAGTTATGCGGATGGGTTAACTGCTCTGCAAGATCCAAAGAGATCGATTCATTAAAGGATTGACGATTATAAAGACCTGTAAGTGGATCATGTCTTGCCATATATTGATCTTTTTGTGATTGTTTAAAAATTTTTGTAATGTTATTAAAAACAATCACAAAAGAGTTTTTCTCATGAGGTACAGGTGTGATTTGCACACTAAAATAGTGAATACCATACTTATAATGTTTAAACCCTATCACTTTTTCTTTATCGTTAATTTTATTGAGTTGTGTAATCCACTCTTCATTGCTCATATCTTGTAAAGATGTAAAGAGTTTAGTGTCATCTATGAAGAGATCTGCTAAAGATGGATGCTCTTTTGTAAACTCTTCAATTGTCTCATAATTAAAAAATGATAAGAATGTTTTATTTGCTAAAATAGGTTGATACTTTTGTAACATAAGAATAAGATTGTCATTATTATCTATAACAATCTGCATCTGCTCTTGTTGAACAAGAAGCTCTTGTTCATCCTTAATAAGCTTATTGATAAGTTTACTCAAAATAAGATAAACACTTATATAGATGACACTTAATGCTAGGAGAGAAAGTAAAATGGTTATGAATGTTTTATGTTGATTCTCTTCTATATATTTTGTAACATTACTTGCCATAATCACTTGTGCAAAATCTTTTTGAAACCTTGTTTCAATATCATATTGGTGAAAAAGGTAGTAGTTGTTATTGTACTTTAGAAGTTTATTTTTATTTGCATATTTATATACAAAAGCTTGATCGATTTTGAGATTTTCAAAGATATGAGAATTTTCTGCAACAGGTATCCCTAGATCTCTATGCAGGCCTGTTTTGTGACTTGTATGTAGGTAGAGTGCATATTTGTATCGACCTGCTTTACTAGCTATTTTAAAGATACTATCAGGTTTTATTCCATACTCAAGGTAGGCTACAATTTCACCATTTTTTCTAAGAGGATAAACAATACTATAAAAAAAAGTTTTATTTTCAATTACAACATACCCCTTAACAATTTTTTTCTTTTTAAAAGCTTCTTTAAGTACCTCATTTGTTTCAGCATGAAGAAGTTGTTTGGCTTCATTTTGTTTATGGGCATAGAGAAGTGAAGTGTCTGTATTGTAGATATGCATATGCATAAGTTTGGGTGTTTCATTTTTAAATTCTGAAAAGATATGATTGAAATTTTGAGAAATTTTTTGTGAATCTTTTTGTGTAATTGCATCCATAAGGGATCTATCGTTTTGTATACCTTGGCTTCGTCCTTTGTAGAGTATCAATTGCTCTTTTTCAAAATTTCGTATCACCTTTGTAAGGATTAAAAGCTTCTCTATAGATATGTTATAAAGAATCTCTTTTCTATCATAATAGTTGTATATATTGACAACCGCTAAGAGCAGTATAGTCATCGAGATGATTATAGATAAGATCTGGGTTCGTAGTTTTATATATTTCATAAGAGATCAAACTTTAAAATTAAATATATTGAAATATATGTCAGAATAACTAAAAGATGATTTCATTCTAACTCCCTATATAGTTTAAATTATAGCATATTAATAAAGAAAGACAAGTATTGACGATAAAACAAAATAAAAAATATACTTAAGTCGTCAAATTAGTTTGAGTTTGAGAAAAAAATATGTAATTAAGGTGCTATTATTTCATAAAATAAAATATTAAAGGATATATTATGAGTGAACCAACTTTAAATACTATAGGTGATTACAATACCTTAAAAGGTGAAAAAAAGAGAGTTGTATGGGCTGTAGTTATTGCAGGTCTTATTATAGGAGCTGCTTATGTGATTGCAAGTAAAAGTTATGCAGATGTAGATGATGCTATAAAAACTGAACAAAATATAAAAGTATCTCCAATAGGAAAAGTATCAGTCCCATTAAGATAAGATTTTGCTATAATTTTAGCAATTAAAAAGAAGGTAAGAATATGTTAACAATTATGATAGCTCTTTACACTTTGTATGTACTGATAAATATATATACAAGTGTAATGCAAATAGGCTATATTAATCTGGCAAAAAGAAAAAGCCCTATACTCCTAAAAGCATCAGAGTTTTTAAAAGCTGGTAATTATGCTGTGGCAAAAGAGAAACTTAGTATTGTGAACTCTTTTGTTGATTACCTTCTTTTCATTGTCTGGATAGGATTTGGGATTAAATGGCTTCAAGCAAATCTTTTTTTCCAAGATGAAGCACTAATGAATGTAGCTATTGTTATGGGTTTTGTTCTTATCAATGGCCTTGTCTCTTTACCTTTTTCTTATTATGAAAAATTTGTTATAGATACAGAATTTGGATTTAACAATTCTAGTGTAGCTCAATGGGTCAAAGATACTTTAATCTCTACAGTTTTAACACTGATTCTTGGAAGTGTGATTGTATGGGTAATATATGAAATTATCTCAAACTATACACTGTGGTGGTTATGGAGTTTTCTTTTTATCTTTAGTGTTGTGATCTTGATCAATATGCTTTTTCCAACATTTCGTGCAATGTTTTTTGATAAACTAACTCCTCTTGAAGACAAAGAACTTGATGCTGAGATACAAAGACTTATGGATGAAACAGGTTTTGTCAGTAGTGGTGTCTTTATAAGTGATGCAAGTAAACGCGATGCAAGACTCAATGCATACTTCGGTGGTCTTGGTAAAACAAAACGTGTGGTTCTTTTTGATACACTTTTAGAAAAACTAAGTACCAAAGAGCTCCTTGCAGTTTTAGGACATGAACTAGGGCATTTTTCCCATGGTGATATCTATAAAAACATTGCACTTGTTGGAGCGATGCTCTTTGTAATGTTTGGTATCTTTGGAAATCTTCCAGAGAGTCTATACTTAGAGTTGGGGCTCTCTCAAGAACCTTATGTACTGATGATACTCCTTATGCTTTTTATGCCTGTTCTTGGCTTTATTATGATGCCTATTATGGGGATTGTAAGTCGCCACAATGAGTATGAAGCAGATAAAATGGGAAGTGAATTAGGTGGACCAGCAGGAGCTATAGAGCTTGCTAATGCTTTACAAAAACTTGTGACTGAAAACAAAAGTTTTCCATTGTCACACCCTTTGTACATCTTTTTTCACTATACACATCCACCAGTGTTGGAGCGATTAAAAGCTCTTGGTGTAGATATAGCAAATATAGATGAAAGTGCCTTAGAGGGAAAATGCGAAGCAAATATATAGTTAAAGAACTTCTACGTGATATCACAGAACAACTCTTCCCTTACATAGAGAGAGCATCACGTGAAGCACAACTTTTGGTGATGGCTTATCTTGATAAAGATGAACTCTGGCTTATCACCAACCAAACAACAGAGTTAGATAATCTAGAAGAGTTGTTTTCCTGGGTGAAACGCCGCTCACAAAATGAACCACTTGAATATATAACAAATAGAGTAAGTTTTTACTCTCAGGAGTTTTATATCCAAAAGGGTGCACTGATCCCTCGTCCTGAAACAGAGCTCCTTATAGATGAAGTATTTAAGTATGCTCCAGATAAGAGTGCCAAACTTTCTTTTGTAGAGGTTGGTATTGGGAGTGGTATCATCTCAATCATCTTGGCATTACACTATAAAAATGCTAATTTTATTGCTGTAGATATTTCAGAGGATGCTTTATCTGTGGCACGAAAAAATATAGAAAAATTTGGTCTGCAAGAGAGGATAGAACTTCGTTTAGGATCTTTACTTGATCCAGTAAATGAGCCTATAGACTATCTTGTTTCAAACCCTCCATATATTGAAGATGGGGTGATATTGGAATCAAATCTCTCATACGAACCACAAAATGCTCTTTTTGGTGGAGAGGTGGGTGATGAGATCATTCAAAAGCTTCTTGATGAAGTCTTAAAGCGAAATATTAATTTGTTTACTTGTGAGATGGGTTATGATCAAAAAGATAAAATACATAATTATTTAATAAATAAAAATTATAATACATTAGAGTTTTACAAAGACTATAGTAACTTTGATAGAGGCTTTACATTAAAGGTAAATCGTTGAAACGTAACATATATTTAGATTTCGGATACTTAGTCATATTAGCTGCAACATTTGGAGCAGTATTAGTCCTGGGTGCATTAGTTGCACCTGTCATTTTTCATACAGACAAAATAACAGTCGGTTTGCTTATCGATCATTATAATGCTGGTATTATTATGGCAGAGATCTTTAGTCGCTTCTCTTACTGGCTTTATTTTGTAGCATTTTATGTAGTGTTGTATGAATCTATAAAATACAAAAGTGGACAACGTGATGCTATCTCTTTTGGAGCTGCTGTTACAGTGATCTTTAGCTCTTTGATGTTTAGTGGTGTCTATGCTCCTAAAATTTTAGCAATGCAGTCTTTAGGGGCTGAAGCAACACAAAGTGATACATTTCAAAATGTTCATATCGCTAGTGAGATAGATTTTAAAATTTTAGCTGTTGCACTTGTTGTTTTATTTGTAAGAAGATTGATGCTTCTGCGTCTCTCTTAACTCTTATTTAACACTTTTTAGGTACTATTTTCTCAAATCTATAATAGGGCTTTGAGATGGTACTTTTTAAACTTTTCATCCTTCTTTTTTCTTTCATATCATTATATGGATCTTATCCTCAAATTTCACAGGCAGTCAAAGAGAAAAAACTCTACACAATGGGTCAAAAAATCTATAAAAAACGCTGTCAAAATATCAACTTGTCACAGTTTCACTCTTATGATGAGATGCAAGATGAAATAATAAACCAGAACCTATGCAAAAATTTAAATCGAAAATATTTCCAAGCACTCTCTTTATATCTTTGGGACACACAAAGAGTTGTTCAAAAAGCTCCCATAGAGAAGCATATAGTTGTCAATAAAAAGGATAAATGTCCAGTGTGTGGAATGTTTGTTTATAAGTATCCAAAATGGGCTACAGAGATTAAATATGCTAATACGAAGTATGTATTTGATGGTGTTAAAGATATGATGAAGTATTATTTTGAGCATCGAGATGGCATTAAAGAGATTTTAGTAAGAGATTACTATACTCAAAAGGTTATAGATGCTACAAAAGCTTACTTTGTTATAGGGAGTGATATCTATGGACCTATGGGAAATGAGTTGATTGCATTTCGTGATGAAAAAAGTGCAAAAACTTTTTACCTTGATCATCGTGGTACAAAAATTCTTCAATTTGATATGATTACTCAAGAGTTAGTGTATAGTTTATGATGCTTAGAAAAACACAAAGAACTTTTTTCTTTTTTAGCTTACTTCTCTTTGTTTTTTTTGGAGAACTACTTTATCTCAAAAGTGATATAGATCTAGAAAAGAGACTTGCCCTTAAAAAAGATTTTGTTACACTGAGTAGCTTGCCAGATCTTGCTATAAATAATGAAGACAGATACCTTCGCCATAGATCATTGTATGGTATTGGGGAGATATATAGTATAGATGGAGTACTACGAGAGTACAATAAAGGCTCTTTTGTTGTAAATAGAGGAGGTATGGATGAGTAAGATTAATTTTTATCTTCTTGAATATGCCTTGGGTGCATTAAAGAGAGAGAAGTATAAATCTCTTTTTATAGTGATTGTGTTAACTACTTTAAGTATGCTTCTAAGTTCTGTCTTTTTTATAACAAACTCTTTAAAATATGAGCTCAATACAACACTAGATACTTTGCCACAGATTGTTGTTCAAAATACAGAGGCTGGTAGAGTTGTCAACATCAATGCATCATATGGTGAAAAGATTTTAGAGCTTCAAGGTGTAGAGAATGTGATCCCTAGAGTATGGGGATATTATAAATTTGATAGAGCAGGGGTCTACTTCACTCTTGTTGGAGTAGATGAGTTTGAAGAGAACTATACAAAGCTTTTAGAATCTATAAATCAGTCACAAAAACTAGACAGCTCAAATATGATAGTGGGTGAGGGGGTAAAAAAGATCCTTGATCAAAACTATTATAAAGAGTATTTTAACTTTATTCAACCAGATGGCAGTATCAAAAAAGTAGATATTGCAGGTACCTTTAACTCAGCTACAAATCTTGAATCAAACGATATGATAGTGATGCAAAAAGAGCTTTTAAGAGAGATATTTGGGATGCAAGAGGGGATGGCAACGGATCTTGTAGTTAAAGTCAATAATCTTGATGAGGTATCTACCATTGCTGCAAAGATAAAACTTCTTCTACCAAATGCTAAAGTCACGACACATGATGATATTAAACTAAGTTATGAGCATCTTTTTAATTATAAAAGTGGACTCTTTTTAGCACTTTTTGTGATAGCTATCTTTACCTTTTTTATTATAATCTATGACAAAATGAGTGGACTGAGTAGTGAGAGTAAAAGGGAGATAGGGATTTTAAAGGCGATAGGGTGGAAGATAGATGATATTTTAAAAGAGAAGTTTTATGAAGCGATGATTATTGCTTTGTTTTCTTACTTTTTAGGAGTTGTTTTGGCACTGTTTTATGTGTATATCTTCAATGCACCACTACTCTCAAGTATCTTTTTTGGATACAGTGATCTTAAGCCAGCTTTAGATTTGGTCTTTGTGTTTGATTTTCAAACACTCTTTTTAGTCTTTTTCTTAAGTGTACCTATCTATGTTGCTGCGACAATTATCCCAGCTTGGAGGGTGAGTGTTTTAGATGCAGATGAGGTGATGAGGTAGCGTTTATCTACCACCAAATTTATCATGCCACCACTCTTGTGGAGAGTATGTTGTTTTTTTAATATGTTCTTCATCAAAAGAGAACTCATAGTTATTGCAGTACTCTAAGATAGTTTCATAAGCATCATTGATCTGAGCACTCATTTTAGTCGCTTTTTCAACATCATCTTTATGTTTATCGGGATGCCATTTTTTCATAAGGTTTTTATATTTGTTTTTGATCTCTTTAAGAGTGGAGGTTTCACGAAGGCCAAGGAGTGATTTGGCCTTCATAATTTTAGTGAAGTTAGACAAGTTTAGTCTTGTTGTTGTCTCATATATGCAGGAATATCTAGGTAGTCACTATCAAGATCACCACCTACAACTAAACGTGGACGAACTTTTGCACGTGGTGCTACCATTGGTGTTTCAGGTTCATACGATGTGTCGTTTGTTGTATCTGCGAGATCTTTTTCAAAACCAGTTGCTACAATAGTAATCTTGATATAGTTCTCAGCGATAGAATCATCAGTAGATGTTCCCCAGATAACTTCAGCATCATCGTGAGCAGAATCATGTACCACTTCCATCGCTTCAGCAAGTTCCATCATAGGAAAATCTGGATGCATTTGAAAGTGTACTAAAACACCCATTGCACCATTGATGCTCATATTATCAAGTAATGGAGACTCAATTGCTGCTTTAATAGCTTCATAAGCAGCATTTTCACCCTCATGTTCACCAACACCCATAAGAGCCATACCTTTATGGCTCATTACAGTTTGTAAATCGGCAAAGTCAAGGTTGATGTCATTATCTCCACTTGAGAGGATAACACCAGATGTACCGCTAACAGCTTGAGCTAAAACGCTATCTACAATTTTGAAACTATCTTTCATACCAAGTTTTCTATCAATGATAGAGAGAAGCTTATCGTTTGGAATCACAACAATAGAGTCAGATTCTTTTTTAAGTTCCTCTAAACCTTTTTCAGCAAGTTTAAGACGTTTACGACCCTCAAACATAAAAGGTTTTGTAACAATAGAGATAGTCAGTGCTCCAACCTCTTTGGCGATTTGTGCAACAACAGGTGCAGCACCCGTTCCTGTTCCACCACCAAGTCCAGCAGAGATAAAAACAATGTCAGCACCCTCTAAGGCACTTCTAATATCTTCATAATTCTCTAATGCAGAATCTTTCCCAATCTCTGGCTTCATACCAGCACCAAGACCTTTTGTCAGTTTTGCACCGATTTGGATCTTTGATGCAGATGAATTTTCATTCAATACTTGAGCATCAGTGTTAATAAGCATCATCTCAATGCCATTTACACCCTCTTTGATCATATGACCGATCATATTACCGCCGCCACCACCGACACCAACAGCAATAATTCTTGCACCGTTTACACTATTTGCTTCTTCAACTAAAAATGGTTCCATTACTTCACTCCTTTAAAATAACTGGGTCGCCCAGTTCCAAAACTTAGCCAGTCCATTAGCCTCATCATTTTTCTTCTCTTTACTTACTTCTAGTGATACCATTTTTGTTTCCTCTTGCTCGTCTTGAGGTGCAATAGGGATATCAGGAGTTTCATTAAAGTTTATTTTTGCAACTTTGGTCTTTTCCTCATTGGTATGACGTACTCGTTTATTGACATCAATCTCATATGCTGTATATGGTTTTGATGCATAGAGTACTAAACCTATGGCACTTGAAAACTCTGCACCACGGAGATTGTCAAAAAGACCATCCATCTCCATAGGTTTTGCAAGTCTCACAGGTACAGAACCAAAGGTTGCAACAGCTAAATCACGGATACCCTCCATTTTAGAGAAACCTCCAGTGAGGATAACTCCAGCACCTATTTGATCTTTGAGCCCACTATTTTCTATAAACTGTGCAAGTATCATCAGTGTCTCTTCTACTCTAGCGAAGATAACATTGTGTACAACCTCTAAAGAGACTTCATGAGTTGTATTTTCATCACCAATGATAGGAAGTTCAATAAGATCGTTACTCGGAGAGAGTAAAGAACCATAATTGAGTTTGACATTGTCTGCAACATTAAGTGGTGTATGAAGTGCCATAGAGAGGTCACTTGTGATGTGGTTAGAACCAACACCAAGAAAATCGTTGTAGCGTATAGAGTTTCCAGAATGGATAGTTATATTACAAGTGTTCCCGCCCATATCTATGACAGTTGCACCTAACTCTTTTTCATCTTCATTAAGTGTAGCAATCGATGAAGCATAACCAGCTAAAACAACATTTTCAACCTCTACACCAGCACCTTGTACCGCTTTTTTAAGATTGTTAAGATTTGATTTTTGTGTTGTGATTATATGGGTTTCCACTTCTAAACGCGATGCATTCATCCCTAGTGGATCTTCTATAAAATCTTGATCGTCTACTTTGAAGTTAAAAGGTAGAGCATGAAGTACTTCATACTCATTTGGGATATTTGCATTATATAAAGAGGTGTGCATTACACGCTCTATCTCTTTAAAGCTAATCTCTTTACTTTGGATATTTACAATACCATTAGAGTTAAGGCTTTTTGTGTAAGCACCAGAGATTGAAACTATAGCAGAGTTAACTTCTGAACCTGACACACGTTTTGCATCTTCAACTGCTGTCTTGATGCTACGTGCTGCAAGCTCTATGTTGGTGATGCTCCCTTTTTTGAGACCCTGTGCTTTAGTAGTTCCAGCCCCAGTGATAGCGATGGAGTTGTCATCTGCTATTTGAGCTATGATTGCACATATTTTAGTAGAGCCAATATCTATGGCTAAAACAGTTCTACTCAATTTAGAGTCCTTCGATAAATATCTCAGTTTGGTACTTGTTTTGAAGAGTTTTAATCAGCCCTTCATTAAACATTGCACTTTTTAATCTAACAATTGGATTGTTTTGATCATTATTTGAATTATCTAGCAATTTTTGTTCCAAAATGTTGTATAAAACAATTTTTCCACTATTTAATGCTATATAAGAACGCTTTTTTGTTGAAGTAAAAAGTTTTGATAAAAACTCTTTTGCTTCAAGTTGTGAAAGTTGTGTGATTTTACTTGGTTCGCTGTTAGTGATGAAATCTGTAGTGATTCCATTAAAAGTTGCGATAGAGTTTTGTGCTAACTCTTGAAGTTTTGTACTTTTAACTTGTGCTATATAGTTAGGTAAAAGTTCTAGTTTAGCTGCTTCGTATGTTTTTGTTGTTGCAGGATTGATCTTCGTAAGCTCAAAAATATAATATACATTGTCAACTAGGATTGGCTTAAGAAAAGGTGCTGTTAAAGAGGCTTTTGATACTTTTTGTAAAACTTCATCATTGTACGGATTTTGTGTTGCAGAGAGTGTTGCTTGTGAAACTACTACATCTGATCCAAGTTTTGCTTTTTTAAATGCGATGTAAGTTCTTAAGGCTGTATCTTTTGTTGCTTTTGCATTAAGCTCATTTATTACAGCATCTTTTGCACTCTCAAGTGGAATAATTTTCCCCTCAGTATCTTTAAAGTGTGTTTTGTTGTCTGCATAATATGATGCTATCTTAGCATCGTCATAAGTGTTTTTAAGAGTCTCTTGTTTTACGACATTAACATCATAACTTACATCTGTAAGATAGTTGTTTTTATTTTGTTCCCAAAACGGTTGTAGTGCAGCATCTGAAGTGTCTACTTTGATATCATCTTGTGAAAGAACTTTATAGTTGATCTTATCTGCAATATTCATAATTGTATCGATAATATTTTTTTCATTTTGAGAAACTTCAACAGGTAAAAGTTTTAATGTTTTTTCAATAAGAAGAGATTTTTTTAAATCATCTTCATACTCTTTCATTGTTAGGTTGTTACGTGAAAGTACTTGCTTATATATCTCTTTATTAAAAACACCATCTTTAAAAAAGAACTCTTGAGTTTTAAGTTCTGCTAAAAGCTCTGCATCACTAATCTCTAAGTCATACTCATTTGCAAGGTTGAGTATAAGTGCTTGTTGTGTAAGCTGTTGAAGTGCTTGACGTTGTAGACCAAATTGTTTTGCTTTTTCTTCATCAAAATTACCTTGAAACATCTGGTTGTACTGTGCATACATACGAGAGTAGCTCTTTTGTAGTTCACCCATAGTGATCTCTACATTGCCAACTTTTGCAACCGCTCCAGCTTTATCTCCGTAGCTATATTGTCCCCAACCAACAAATCCTGCTCCAACAAACGCGATGGTAGAGATCCAGATAGTAATAATAAGCCACTTTTTGTGTCTTTGCATCCAAGTAATCATAGTAAAAAAAGCCTTCTAATTGATATTTTTGATATTCTATGTAAATTCGCCTTTAAACTTGATAAAGAGGGCTTACAAAGGTATAATTTTATTATGAAAAATAATATAAACAATACTCGTTTACGAGAAAGGGATCTGGATGTTCTGTGGCATCCTTGTACTCAGATGAAAGATCATGAAACTTTACCACTTATCCCCATACAAAAAGCACATGGTGTTTATCTCGAAGATTTTGATGGAAATAAGTACATAGATGCTATTAGCTCTTGGTGGGTCAATATGTTTGGTCATACAAATGAGTACATAAACTCTAAAATAAAAGAGCAGTTAGATACTTTAGAGCATGTCATACTTGCAGGATTTACACACGAACAAGTTGTGCGACTCTCTGAACGTTTAGTAAAACTTACTCCTCCAAAGCTAGATAAGTGTTTTTACTCAGATAATGGATCTTCTGCTGTAGAAGTTGCTTTGAAGATGAGTTATCATGCACATCTTAATGATGGTAAAAAAAACAAGTCTATCTTTGTATCTTTGAGTAACTCTTATCATGGTGAGACTATAGGAGCATTAAGTGTTGGGGATGTAGAGTTATATAAAGATACTTATGAACCTTTACTGTTAAAAACACTTCAAACGCCAGTACCAAAAGATATGAGCATTCAAGCTGCACAAGAGGCTGCCAAAGCATTCGAAAAACTGTGTCAAGAGAGATCTCAAGAGATTAGTGCCATCATTGTTGAGCCTTTAATTCAAGGAGCAGGATATATGCATATGTACAACGAAGAGTACCTGGTACTCATTCGCGATATATCTACAAGGTATGATGTACATCTCATTGCGGATGAAGTTATGGTTGGTTTTGGAAGAACAGGGGAGCTTTTTGCTTGTGAGAAAGCAAAAATATCACCAGATTTTTTAGTATTATCTAAAGGTCTTACTGGTGGGTATTTACCACTCTCTGTTGTCCTTACTTCTAATGATATTTATGCAAAATTTTATTGTGATTATAGTGAGTATAAAGCATTTTTACATTCCCACTCCTACACAGGTAATGCACTTGCTTGTGCTGCTGCAAATGCGACTTTAGATATTTTTGAAAATGATAATATGATTGAGAAAAATAAAGTTTTAGCAAAACAGATGGCAAAGAAACTAGAAAAATTTTTAGACTTAGAAAATGTTGCATCTATCCGTCAAACTGGGATGGTATGTGCACTAGATCTTCAAGGCTATGATTCGAGTGAACGTATAGGCTTGAAGGTGTATCAATTTGGTCTTAAACATGGTGTATTACTACGTCCATTAGGTCATGTGATCTATTTTATGCCACCTTATATAATGACAGAAAAAGAGTGTGACACTATGATGGATGTAGCTTATGAAGCTATAAAGTCTCTATAAACTCAAAACTTGGTTTCCCAAGGTAGTAATCCTTGGGTAATTAAGGTCTTGAATAGAGCTTATAGTGATAAGTAAAATAATTAATAAAACTACTCAAAGCTATCATTAAATTTATTGTTGTCTAACATCAGTAATCTGCAGCTCTTTTCGAGGATGGCAAGTCTTTTAGCCATATCGTGAATATCTCGACTATAAGCATAAACGCCATAACCACGAATCACCATAATATTTGTTTTTTTTGTTTGAAAATAGTAAGCTATTTCACTCTCCGCTCTATCATACCAATCATCAAACTGTTTTGGATCGACTATCTCTATGGAGCCTATCTCTTGATGTCCAAAGTAATCTTTTGGGGAGATGATATTATGCTCAAGTGAATAAGCTGTCGTAAATGGGGGCATTGAGAAACAGATAAATTTTGCTTCAGAGATTTGGGAGTAGATGCTGTGGTGTATAGTAGAATCGATACTTGCCTGATTCCATCTGTAATCTTTTTTATAATAAAGCTCAATGAGATTATGATCATCAATAGCATCAAAAATAGCTTCTTGTGTATTGATAAGAAAGCGATTGGATTCTGTTTTTGCAGAGATAGAACCATGGTAGATACCAAAGAAATCTTTTCTAAACATAGAAAGGGCGAGGCTGGAGATTTTGTTTTTTAGATTCGCTTTATTCATACAATCCCTTTTTTGCTAAAAATATTATGATGTAAGTATAGTGTTAAAAAGTTAAAAAGAAGCCCAATCACACCAGCATGAAATCCAAAAGGTTTCGATGGTAAAGGTGTGAGTAAAAAGAGTAGGGTGATACTTACTCCCACAAGAAGGCCATAAAGTATACTTTTTGATGAGATGTTTTTATAGTGAACACCTAACATAATGGCAGGAGCAATATGTACTAAAATCTCTAATTTCATTTGAATAAGCCACCAGATAGTTGAGGGAAGGTAGATGGCAAGGACAACCATAAACGCCATGATAAACCATGAGAAGAGTTTTCCAATATATGTTAGTTTTCTTTGGGATGCTTGAGTGTTTCTCTTGTGATATATATCTTGAGTAAATAAAGAAGCGATAGCAAGCATAGCACTGTCTACAGTAGACATGATAGCTGCGATGGCTGCAGCAACAAAAAGAGTAATGACAATACTCATCCCCTCTATATTGTTGAGTTTATTGAGCATTAGTAAGATGATTTGTTCACTTTGTGTTTTATCTAAATCTGGAAAGTGTGCAGAACCAACAATGGCAATGATGAGTAAAGGTAAGGTTGTAAGGAGTGGCATAATAATCATCAAAGAGAAAGAGCGACGAAGAGTAAACTCATTTTTTGCAGAGTAGATTCTTTGGATCGCTTGAGGATAGACGGAAATACCAAAAAATATAAGTATAAGGATACTTGCCCATGTAATTTGATTTTGGAGGGTAATGGGGGTAAATATATCAGCCTGGGTTTCAAGAAAAAGGGTGGCGTTTTGTGCAGGTGTTCCATAATGGATCATCACAACACTAAAGATAATAATAACTCCAACAAGAAGAAGTATACCCTGAATGGCATCGGTCCATGCCACACTTCTCATCCCACCTAAGGTCTCATAGATGACCATAATAAACGCCATAAAGATAATCCCCTCACTAAATCCAATAGCTCCGCCTGTTACATAACTCATCACATAGCCTATAGCTTTGAGATTGGTAAGCATGTAATTACTTAAAGCAAAAATGGATATAGCAACGATGATGTAGGTAAGAGTAGGGTGTTTATATCGAAAGTTGATGTAGTCTCCAACGGTGATAAAACGATGCTTTTGACTTAAAGGGTAAAGTTTTGGAGCATACAAAAGATACCCTGCCACTATGGCTATCATAAAAGTAACTCCTACAAGGAAAAACCAACCATTTCTGTATGCACTTCCTGCAAAACCAATAAGGGAGTTTCCGCTGTATTGAGTGGCATACATAGTGAGAAATAAAACACCCACTCCAAAACCTTTACCACCAAGATAAAAATCTTCTAAACTCTCCTCTTTAGATGCAAATTTTCCTATAACACCTATGAGAATAAGACTAAGAAGGTAGCCAACTAAAAACCAGATGCCAGTTTCACTAAGGAGGGCTTGATTAGTCATGTTTCTCTTTAAGTGAATGCCATTTTTTTTCTATAACGAAGATAAGACTAAGAGCATAAAGAATTGTGATACCTAGTGAGATATAAGCCCATAAGGGGATACCATAATAGATATCAGAACTAAAAAAAGGGATGGTTAAAAATAAGAGAATAAAAGAAAATTTAAACATAGATGAAGAGCTTACTTAAACCAGCTCTTCATTTTTTCAATAGCAGAATCTAATACCCCTTGATGAGGTTTAGACTCTTCAATACCAAAAGACTCTTGAAGTTTATAAAGAAGTTCTTTTTGCTCATCATTGAGTTTTTTAGGGTATTGGATATCTATCACTGCGATAAGATTCCCTTTTCCATGCCCATGAACATCGTCAATCCCCTCGTCTCTAAATGTAAAACGTTGTTTATCACGAGTTCCAACATCGAGTTGAAGCTCTAACTCCCCTGTAAGTGATGGGATAGTGATAGTATCTCCAGCAATAGCCTGTGTGAAGAAAACAGGAATTTCGATATAAACATCATTCTCATCACGGATAAAGTGTTTGTCTGGTTGTACATCAAAAGTAACATAAAGGTCACCACGGTTACCACGTTTTCCAATGTTCCCTTTACCTGAAACACGTAGACGGTTTCCTGTATCGATCCCTTTTGGAATCTTGATTGTTACTCTCTCTTTAATCTCTTCAAAGCCATTGCCATGACAAGTTTTACAAGCATCTGTTGCAGAACTTCCCGTACCATGACATACTGGACAAGTTTGGGAAAAGGTCATAAAACCTTGTTTCATATAGACCTGACCTTGCCCTTTACACTGGTGACATGTAGAGAGTTTACCATCTTTAGCACCAGTCCCTTTACAATCAGAACAAGATTTTTTATACTTGTAAGTAATCTCTTTTTCACATCCAAAGATGGCTTCATGGAAACTAATGCGTATATCAACATTCATATCGAGTGGATATTTTTCCATGTCGGCCGGATTTTGACGACGTGAACGTCCTCCTCCAAATCCACTAAACATCTCTTCAAACATAGAACCCAAATCATCAAAACCTGCAGAAGAACTACGTCCACTACCCATACCTTGAAGACCCTCTTTCCCATAACGGTCATAGATACTACGCTGTTGATCATCACTTAAACATTGGTACGCTTCATTACAAAGTTTAAACTTATGTTCAGCCTCTTGATCTCCAGGATTTTTGTCTGGATGATATTTTTTGGCCAGCTTTCTATATGCTTTTTTTATAGTTGTTTTGTCTGCATTTTTTGATACTTCTAATATTTCATAATAACTTAAATCTTCCATTATATATACACCTATAAAATTTTTGCGCAATTATACCCTTTTTTATAATTTAAAAATAAATAATTGAGAAATTTTTAGATATAATCACAGTGATGAGAGCCATTTTATATTTTTTTATGTTTATTTTTATAATACAAGGTTGTGTAAAAAAACCAGAAATTCAACTTGCATCTATGCCAAAAATATCCTTAGATAAGAGTAGTTTTCACTCTTTACCAGATTGGGATAATGAGGAATATACTGAGGTTCTTGACACATTTATAAATAACTGCAAAACAAAGTCTAGTAAAAAAATATATGCTGATTTATGTCTAAAAATAAAAGATGTAGTTGATGCAAAATATTTTTTTGAAGAAAATTTTGAAGTTTATAAGATTAAATCTCAAAAGAAAAAGCCTCTATTAACAGGATATTACGAACCAGAATTACATGGTTCTTTAAAAAAAAGTGAGCATTACCCTTACCCTGTTTATGAAACACCAGATAATCTTGTAACAGTAGATTTAGGTTCTATATACCCAGAGTTGAAACATTACAGACTTCGTGGAAAGATAGAGGGGTCAAAACTTATCCCTTATGATAAAAGAGGTTCATTTGATACTTTAAATGCTAAAATTATATGTTACGTAGATTCTAAGATAGATCTGTTCTTTTTAGAGGTACAAGGCTCTGGTCGTATTGTACTTGATAGTGGTGAAGTGTTGTATGTAGGTTATGATAATCAGAATGGACATAAATACAAATCTATTGGAAAGTACCTTGTAGCTCAAAATGAGATCCCTTTAGAAGATATCTCTTTACAAAGTATTAAGGAGTGGTTTAAAAAGCATCCCAAGAGAGTTGATGAGGTTTTAAATTATAATCCTTCAATGGTATTTTTTCAAGTACGAAACTATAAGGCAAAGGGTGCTCTTGGTTTAGAATTAACACCACTGCGTTCTATTGCTGTAGATAAAAGATATATTCCACTTGGGAGTATGCTTTATATAGATGCTAAGACTCAAAGATTTGATGCTCAAAGAGTCGTGTTTGCACAAGATACTGGTGGTGCTATCAAAGGGGTTGTTCGAGCTGATATGTTTCTTGGTTTTGGCAAAGAAGCGGGTGAAATAGCGGGGGAGTTAAAAGCTCCCTTAGATTTATGGGTACTAGTTCCAAAATTTCAAAAAAAGAGAGTTGAGTGAATACAACATTAGAAAAATTTAATCGCCTTGTTGATGCACTCGGTGAACTCCCAACAATAGGAAAAAAGTCTGCAACACGACTTGCTTACTATATGGTTATGAACGATAGCTATGCAGGTCTGAAGATTGCTCATGCTATTGAAGATGCACTTGGTAGTTTGAAAAAATGTAAGGCATGTGGGGGAATGAGTGAAGATGAGATCTGTTACATATGTGCAGATGAGAGCAGGGATGATACACTCCTTTGCATTGTTGAGAATGCTAAAGATATACTTCTTTTAGAAGAAAATGGTCTTTTTGATGGAAAGTATTTTGTTTTAGAAACCTTAGAAGAGTTAAGCATTACACACCTTGAAGATATTGTAAAAAATGGGATAAGTGAGATACTTTTTGCTATTACTCCATCTATAGCAAATGATGCTGTGATTTTATATATAGAAGATAAGTTGAGTGCTTATAATATTAACTTTTCAAAAATTGCACAGGGTGTACCAACAGGGGTGAGTTTGGAAAATATAGATTTATTGTCTCTAACAAGAGCATTAGAAGATAGAGTGAGGGTATAAATGAAAAAAATTGTAGGTATTGTTTTAGCATGTAGTATTGCTTTGTTTGGTATAGAAGCAAAGAATGAAGAAAATATAGATTACACTAAGATTCCAAGTAAAGAGACGAGAGACTCTGTGAATCATTGGCTTGATGGTGATTTTGGGTTGAAACCTCATAAGGTAAATTATATTTTGCCATTTGGAAAATCAAATAGGGTTTATAGATCGTATGAAGCAGGTGTGCAGTATAAAGATATAGAAGCAGAACTTCAGGTGAGTTTGAAACTTCCTATAGGGAGTGATCTTTTTGGTTTAGGGGAGAAGTATTACCTTGCTTATACCCATAAAGCATTTTGGCAAATCTATACAGAGTCTTCACCATTTCGTGAAACAAACTATTCCCCTGAAGCTTTTGTAAGTTTTCCTGTATCGGATCGCTACTCAATGTTTCAATTAAGAAATATAAAATTTGGACTTGCACATACCTCTAATGGAAAATCTCAAACATGGAATCAAACCCTTTATCCACATCATTATCTTGATCCCAACAATGAATCAAGAAGTGTTAACTATACATATATAGAAGCGACACTTCAACACCATGCCATTATTACCGATTTTAGAATTTGGTATCGATTACCAGAGAGTATAGATCAGGATGATAATCCAGATTATGTTGATTATGTTGGACACAGTGAGTTAAAATTTAACTATTTTTATAACAAACATATGTTTTGTCTTGATACAAGATATAATATTTCTACAGGAAATGGTTCAGTAGCAGGTTCATACTCATACCCATTAGGGGATGATGTTTACATTTATGCAAAAGCATTTAGTGGTTATGGTGAATCTTTGATAGATTATAACCATTACATTACAAAATTTTCTATAGGCTTTAGTTTTTCAAGATAGTTTATAGCTTGAAACTTTGAGCCATATATTTTTGAATATCTTCTTTTTTAAGCTCTTTATTGACAAAAAGTTCATTCGCTAGAACACCTTGTCCTAAGAGCATATCTGCTCCATCTTTATATTTTTTCTTCATATTATCGGCAAGCTGTAAAAAAGGTGTCATCTTTCCATAGATTGCATCTGCAACATAGTTACTGTTTTTTAAGATATCTTCTATAAGCTCTTTTGGTGCTGGAAGATTATCATCTTTTAATCCTGCACTTGTTGTATTGACAACTAAATCATACTTTTGTACTTGGAAATCTTCCCATGTTGCAGTTTTAACTGAAAGGTCTTGAAAAGCTTGAAGACTAGAGGCACTTCTGTTTAGAACACTTACTTCAATTTTTTCTTCTAAAAAACGTGAGACTAAGGCACGTGATGTCCCCCCTGCACCTAAAACTAAGATCTTCTTTATATCTTTAAATTCTGAGATAGCATAGATAAATCCATCAGCATCGGTGTTATACCCAATAAGACGGCCATTTTCATTGACTAAGGTATTGACAACACCTACTGTGTTTGCAAAGCCTCTCACTTCATCGCAGGCTTTAAAAGCTGCTTCTTTATGAGGGACTGTTACATTGGCACCACTAAGACCAAGGGTGAAAAATACCTCTTTGAGTCTTGTACCATCTTCTAAATGAGTACGAGTATAACAGGCATCATAATTAAGATGTTTAAAAACAGAGTTGTGCATGAGAGGTGAACGTGAATGTGAAACAGGGTTTCCAAAGATTGAAAATAATTTTTTCATTATTTTTTATCTAGATCTTCAAGTGAATGGATAAGAGCACCAAGCTTATTTTTCACTTCTAAATACTCTAGTTCATTTTGAGAGTCTGCGACCACACCAGCACCAGCTTGAAGAACTACCTTGTCCTCTTTTACCATCGCTGTACGTATAGTGATAGCTGAGTCCATATTACCATCAAAACCAAAATAACCTATGCTTCCACTATAAAAGCCACGTTTAAGACCTTCATATTCAGCGATAAGCTCCATTGCCCGTATCTTTGGAGCACCAGTCATAGTACCTGCTGTAAATGTTGCCATAAATAGATCAAACATATCTTTGTCATCACTAAGCTGGGCTGTTACATCTGAGACAATGTGCATTACATGAGAGAAACGCTCAATATGCATCATATCTTCTACTTTTACTGTTCCTGTCTTTGCTACACGGCCAATATCATTGCGACCTAAATCTATAAGCATAAGGTGTTCAGCGAGCTCTTTAGGATCTGCTAAAAGCTCCTTTTCGAGTTCAAGATCTCTTTGTTTTGTACTACCGCGTTTACGTGTACCAGCAATAGGACGCAGAAGAAGTTCACCCTCTGTTAAACGTACCATAACTTCAGGAGAAGAACCTACAATACTAAAATCTTCATACTCCATAAGAAACATATAGGGGCTTGGATTTTTTGCACGTAAGATGCGATAAAAACTAAATGGGTCTACTTTAATATGACGAGTAAAACGATTGGTCATAAGAATTTGAAAAACATCACCACTTTTGATCATCTCTTTAGACTTGTCTATCATCTCAAAAAACTTCTCTTTTGAATGTGCAAAACTTCCTTTATCATCTCCTATATTGTGAACACGATGTTTGTAGGTGTAAGTTCCTTTTAAATCATCATGTATCATTGTGAATTTTTCTTCATACTCTTTAAGCGTTGAGACAAGAGTGATTTGATGATTTTTATGAGAATAGACTAAAATCATCTTTGGTAAGATAAGGTCTAAATCTGGAGTATGAAGTTCATCTTCTAAGTGATCCATACTAGAACCAAGTTTTGGCTCAAATACTTTCACCATATCGTAACCAATATAGCCTATAAAGCCATCAACATAACCAACTTTTAATTTTTTTGTTGCTTCTTTATAGATTGTAGTGTCTATAGAACTATAGTAGCTTTTTAAAAATTCAAAGGGACTTTCATCTTTTTTATGTTGTGTACCATTTTGATCTGTATAGATTGTTTGATCATCACTATATTGAAGTCTTTCACGTGCACCTATGCAGATAAAAGAGTAGTTGCCTTCACTGCCGCCAGCTGATTCAAAAAGGTAAGTGATTTCGCCCTGAAAAAGGGCTTTCATCTTGGAGTACACCGCTATAGGTGCAAGTTGATCGAGTGTAAATTGTTTTGAGTATATCAAGGATAACCTTCTAAGTGTTATAGTTTAACTAAGAAAGCACCTGGTTCTACTTTTGCACGAAGTGTACGTCTTGCATTTTTTGCTTCTGTAGAAGTTTTAAATGGACCTACAAGAACTTTGTTTAAGTTATTTACTTTGTGGTATTTGTAGTGAAAACCAAGGCTTGTGATAGATTTTAAGAATTTTTTATTTGGTTCATATTTTGAAAAAGAACCAACTTGAATATAGTATGAACCAGTTGCAGCAACTTTTGTAGGAGAGGCTTTTTTGCTTGTTGTTACTACTTTTTTAGGAGTTTTTTTAACAACTTTTTTCTTTTGTACAACAGGCTCTACTACAGTAACATCTTCTTCTAAACTCTCTTGTTTTAGTTTTTGAGCTATTTGTGAAAGTGCTTCATCATCTTTATCTGCTGCATCATCTTGTACAATCTCAACCTCTTCAAAGAGAGGTTCCTCATCATTTTGAGTTAATGTTTGCACTTGTGGTTCAGGTGGAAGTGCAGCTTGTGGAAGATTGTCAGTACCGTTTGAACTCAAAGAGTTCATAAGCATGACAACAATAATAAGAATAATACCAAGTGTTGCAACAGCTAAAATAATTTTCTTATTTGAGTTTGTTGCTCCACCTTTATTGAGGATGATGTCGTTAAGTTCGTTCTTTTCTTCCATAATTAAATCCAAATATTTTATTTGTTCTATGATACCTAAAAATTACTTACTTATCAAGTTTTAGAGATGTTTTGTATAGAAACACTAAAGATGTTTTGACCAAGAAGCACCACGCTCTTTGGCATAAACATCATAAGGAAGAGTGAGAATATTGTACTCATCTGGCATATCAGAATTTGGAAACATACGCCATTGTTTTGGTTGTTTTGCTGCGAGTTTCATACTGAGCATCTTGCCAAGTTGAATTGCCTCTTGCAGTGTTGTATGCCCTTTATGGATATACACATGAAGGTGACCCTCTGTTTTTGTTTTATAAGCAGTAAAGTTGATGTATCCCTCTTCACGAAGAAGAAGTTGTGCCTTATGGTAAAAACGCTCAGGATCTCTACCATTATAGTCTATTACGATATTTTCAACTTTATTATGCTTGTTGACAAGAGAGTGGGCAATAGTGATATCACCCTTTATATGTTGGTTGATAAGTGACTGCGTAAGGGGTGCATTAATCTTTTCAAATTTATTGTAAAAAGTGCGCCCTTTAAAAGTGAGTTTATCTACTACTTTATCGCTTTTTTTCCAGTAATGATCACTCACCATTTTGATAAGTTTTAAGTCCATCGCAGTCATTATATAGCCTTAATATGTTGGTTGGTTATAGATTACAAAGTTTTGAGCGAGCTCTTTAAGTTCAGCTTTGATACTTGCTTGAAGTTCCGTATTGTTAATATCATCTAAAACATCAGCCATTTTATTTGCAATGAGTTCAAACTCTTTCTCTTTCATACCACGGCTTGTAAGTGCAGGAGAACCAACACGGATACCTGAAGTAACAAAAGGACTACGAGTCTCACCTGGAACAGTATTTTTATTGATTGTTATACCAGCATTACCTAAAGCAGCATCAGCATCTTTACCACTAATATCAGTCCCAACAAAGCTTACAAGTACTAAGTGATTGTCAGTTCCACCAGATACAACATCATATCCACGTTTCACCATAACTTCTGCAAGAACTTTAGCATTTGCTTTCACTTGTTTTGCATACTCTTTCCACTCTGGGCTTAGGTTGTATTTAAAACCAACAGCTTTAGCAGCTATAACATGAACAAGTGGTCCACCTTGAAGGGCAGGGAAGATTGCAGAATTAATTTTCTTAGCAATATCTTCATCATTTGTCATGATCATACCACCACGAGGTCCAGCAAGAGTTTTATGTGTAGTAGTTGTAACAACATCAGCATAAGGGAATGGACTAGGATGTTCATCTGCTGCAACTAAACCAGCGATATGTGCAATGTCAGCAAAAAGAATTGCACCAACTGCATCAGCAATCTCACGAAATTTTTTGAAGTCAATCTCACGAGCATAAGCAGAAGCTCCACATACGATGATTTTAGGTTTTACAATTTGAGCAATATCCATTACTCTATCGTAGTTAATACGACCATCAAGTTCAACACCATAAGTAAATGAGCTGTAGTTTTTACCAGAAAAAGATGGTTTAGAACCGTGTGTAAGGTGTCCACCATGGCTTAAATCCATACCTAGAAGTTTATCACCAGCTTTAAGGAGTGCTGCATAAACTGCACCGTTTGCTTGACTTCCAGAGTGTGGTTGAACATTTGCGAATTTACATCCAAAAAGTTCACAAGCTCTGTCGATAGCTAGTTGTTCAACACCATCAGCATATTCACAACCACCGTAGTAGCGTTTCATTGGGTAACCCTCAGCATATTTGTTGGTAAATACTGAGCCCATTGCTTCCATTACTGCTGGAAGTGTAAAGTTTTCAGATGCAATCATCTCTAAGTGGTCAGTTTGACGCTCTAACTCTTTTTCGCAAAGGTTAAATACTTCTTCATCATATTCTTTTAAAAAACTCATGGTATTAAATTCCTTGTAAATTATTGTGGCGATTATACTCTAAGAATCATAATAAAATACTGAATAAAAAGGGAGAAGAGAAGAGATTAAAGCTCTTGCTCTTGTGTTTCTTCCTCTGCAATAGGTTTCATTGCTGGAAAGAGAAGTACATCACGAATAGAATGCTCATTTGTAAGAAGCATTACAAGTCTGTCAATTCCAATTCCTTGACCAGCAGTTGGAGCCATACCATAGCTTAGAGCTTCTACGAAATCTTTATCCATTTCATGTGCTTCATCATCGCCACAATCTTTTGCTTCCATTTGCCCTTCAAAACGGCATAATTGGTCTATTGGGTCATTTAACTCTGAAAAAGCATTTGCAATTTCACGCCCAGCAATAAATAACTCAAAACGTTCAGTAATTTCTGGATTTTCATCACTTCTACGAGCAAGTGGAGAGATCTCTACAGGGTACTCTGTAATAAAAGTAGGGTCGATGAGTTTTTCTTCAACGAACTCATCAAAAAGTTCCCCTTGAAGTTGCCCAAGATTCATACCTGGTTTTACACTAGTCCCTTTTTCATTAAGATAAGCTACAATTTTCTCTTTATTGTTAGTGATATCTGCTGGAACGCCACCAATAGTTGTAAGTGATTCTATAAGTGGAATCTCTTGAAAATTGTCAAAGTTTACTTTCATATCTCCATATGGAAGCAGTGTTGGAAGGTCTAAATGATCAAAAAGATAGCTAAAATACTCTTTTGTAATCTCAATTAAATCTTTGTATGTTTTATATGCCCAGTAAAACTCAATACTTGTAAATTCAGGGTTATGAGTTGCATCCATACCTTCATTTCTAAAGTTACGGTTAATCTCAAATACAGCCTCAAAACCACCAACAATTAAACGTTTTAAATAAAGCTCAGGAGCAATTCTAAGGTAGCGGTCAATTCCAAGAGCATTATGATGTGTAATAAATGGTTTTGCATTTGCTCCACCCGCGATTGGGTGCATCATTGGCGTTTCAACCTCTAAGAAACCTTTCTCTTCAAAGAAACGGCGAGTAAGAGATATAACCTTTGAACGAACCTGAAAAGTTTTACGAACTTCTGCATTCATAATGAGGTCAAGGTAGCGTTTACGGTAACGAATCTCTTTATCTGTAATTCCATGAAATTTTTCAGGAAGTGGGTTAATTGATTTTGTTAGTAGTTTAAAACTATCTGCATGAAGTGAAAGTTCCCCTTTTCCTGTAACAAAAGGATATCCTCCAACTTCTACGATATCTCCAACTTCAATAAGTTTTTTAAAAGTATCATTGTAAAAACCTTCAGGAAGATTATCACGAGCTACATAAATCTGTAACATTCCAGATTCATCTTCAATTTTTACAAAAGATGCTTTTCCCATAATACGTAAAAATTTAATACGTCCACTTACAATGTAGTGGCGTTTCTCATCACGTTTTTCTTCTGTTTCCATAATGTCAGAATTAACATTTAAGTATTTTTCAATAGTAGTATTTCTTTGTGAATCATTTGAATAAGGATTGAAACCTTTTTCCTTTAAAGCTTCTGCTTTTTCGATTCTTTGTTGAATATATTTGTTTGATAATGGCAATAGTGTTCCTTAATAATTATTTGTTTTGACAGTTTTTACAAATGCCGTAAATTTGCATTGAGTGGTCACTCATTTTAAATCCAAGTTCATCGGTGATGTCATGTTGGCGTTTTTCAATCTCTTCATCTACAAACTCTGTAATTGTTCCACATTCTGTACATATAAGATGGTCATGATGCTCTTTAGCACCTAGCTCATATTTTTTCCCTTGTGCACCAAAAGAGAGAGATGTTACCATACTTGAGTCTTCAAGAAGAGCTAATGTTCTATATACTGTAGCTATTCCTGTTTTTAGCTCTGGAAATTTTTCCTGAATGAGATGGTGCAATCCTTCAGGAGTAAGGTGCTCATCTGAACCATAGAGAGTTTCTAAAATCATTTCACGTTGGATAGTGAATTTGAGATTATTTTTCTTTAAAAGTACTCTAAAGTCATTTAGGAGTTGTTCGTATTCTACTGTTCTGTTGTTAAAGTTTGTTGTTACACCAGGCATTGTTACTTACTCTCCTTGAGTTGTTTTTTAACTGTTTCAATGGTATCTTTTACATTTTCATCAAGAATCTCTTGGGTTTTATCATTAACCATTTGAGTTCCTTTGTCTATAGTTTCATTAATATCATCACTAATCTGTACGGGGTCTATTTTCATAATAAACCCGCCTGCTTTAACCATAATAGGAAAAAGTACACTCTCTTGAAGTGCTGAATCAAGTGTTGATCTTACTGCCTTAATATTATATGCAGCATGAGCTATTACAGCGGCAATAAGAAAAAATTTACTCGCTCCAAATAGAAAACCTAAAATTTTATCATAGATCCCAAGACCACTCAAGATACTGAGTTTCTTAAATAGGGTACCAAGTGCAACCATAATGAGCCAAAAAACAGCTAGTGTTGCAATAAAACCTGCAAATGATACAGCTGAGGGACTTTGAAAATGAAAGATAAGATCATTGATATATGTCCCAACTGTGTCTCCAAGACGTGAGGCGATAAATAAACCACCAATAATCCCAACTAAGCCAAAAACTTCTTTAAAAAAGCCGTTTAAAATCCCTTTTAGTCCAAGTAGCAGAATAATAGAAGCTGCTACAATGTCAAAATAATTTATATCCATTTATACTTCCGAAACCATTTGATTTTTGCCATTTGCTTTGGCTTTATAGAGAGCCTGATCAGCTCTAGAGATAAGAGAATCGTGTGTATCACCTTTTTTGTACTTTGTCGCACCAACACTCATGGTAACATTTAGGTTTTTACCCTTATAAATAAGCTTGTTATTTTGAATAAGACCTAAAAGTCTATTTGTAACCTTTACACATTGTGTATCGTCAATACGATTAAGAATGATGATAAACTCTTCCCCACCGTATCGAAAGATTTTATCTCCATCACGCAGTGTTTTTTTAATAGTATTTGCAAGAAAAATAAGTACTTTATCTCCTGCTATATGACCATAAGTGTCATTAATATGTTTAAAATCATCTAGATCAAGCATAAGAAGATGAAAACTATAAGGAATATCAGGATTAGAACAAATTCGATTAAGGTAATTTGTTAATGCATGTCTGTTAAATACACGAGTAAGTGAATCTAAGTTAGATTTCTCTTCTAGATTTTTTACCTTATTTGTAAGAAGAGTGATAACATCATTTGCTCTTTTTACTTCATCTGTCATATGTTGTTGAATTTCGTCAAACTTTTCAGTAAGTGCTGGTAGGTCGATCTGATCTCCTGCACATTGATGGAAAGTTTCCTCATGCATACTTACAAGTTTTTCAATATTTGCATTGGTATTGGCATAAGATTCTAAACTCTGTTTAGCGATATCTTTATAGGCATTGTGAAAGAGTGATTCTGCAAAACCAGTGTGGCTTACTTCATTATTGTCAGATTCATCAATATTCTTAATGATTTGTGCTGATTCTATGAGATAATTATAAACTTGCTCTTGAGTCGCATGCTTCTCTTCTTGTATACTAGCAATGAGTTCTTTATGCATCTTGTCGATAAGAGAGATAAGTTCATCTTTTTTCATAGGAGTTCCCAAGGTAAAATATTTCGTTATTATACTCATATAAGCATAAATAAAACTTTGTATCATATCTAATTTAGGATTTTTTGGGTAAACTTGCAAAAAATTATAATATATAAGGTCTTATCATGAGTACTTGGAGTCCATCAAGTTGGAGAAAAAAACCAATTTTACAACAACCAACTTATCCAGATAAAGTAGCACTAGATAAAGTTTTATCAGAGCTTAAAAATTACCCACCACTTGTTTTTGCTGGGGAAGCACGTTCACTTAAATCACAGCTTGCAAATGTAGCAAACGGGAAAGCTTTTTTACTTCAAGGTGGAGATTGTGCTGAGAGTTTTAGTGAATTTCATGCTGACAACATTAGAGATAGTTTTAAAGCTATGATGCAAATGGCAGTGGTGATGACTTATGCTGGTGGTTTACCGGTGGTAAAAGTTGGACGTATGGCAGGACAGTTTGCAAAGCCGCGTTCAAGCAATACAGAAACATTTGATGGTGTAACCCTTGATTCTTATCGTGGAGATATTATTAACGGAAGTGAGTTCACACCTGAAGCTCGTACTCCAGATCCTAAGCGTATGATTCGAGCTTATAATCAAGCAGCTGCTACACAAAATTTACTCCGTGCATTTGCATCTGGTGGTTTAGCAGATCTTCATCAAGTTCATAAGTGGACACTTGATTTTGCACATCAGGGTGAGGTAAGTAAAAAGTATGAAGAGCTTGCAGAAGAGATAGAAAAATCTTTAAAATTCATGGAAGCTTGTGGTGTAACATCTAAGACATATAGAACACTTCGTGAGACAGATTTTTATACTTCTCATGAAGCTCTTTTACTCCCTTATGAAGAGGCATTTACAAGAGAAGATTCTATCACGGGTGACTGGTATGATACATCAGCTCATATGTTATGGATTGGTGATAGAACACGTCAACTTGATGGTGCTCATGTAGAGTTCTTAAAAGGTGTGAAAAACCCTATTGGTGTAAAAGCTGGACCATCTATGGATCCTCAAGATTTAGTAAAACTTTGCCAAACTCTTAACCCTGAAAATGAAGCTGGTCGCTTAAATGTGATTGTTCGTATGGGTGCTGGAAAAGTGGGTGATGGCTTGCCTAATCTTATTAAAGCAATAGAGAAAGAGGGTATGAAAGTGGTATGGTCATGTGACCCTATGCATGGTAATACTATCAAATCTTCAAACAACTATAAAACTCGTCCTGTAGATAATATTCTTACAGAGATGAAAGAGTTCTTCCAGATCCATAAAGCTGAGGGAACACATGCAGGTGGTGTTCACTTAGAGATGACAGGAAAAAATGTTACTGAGTGTATCGGTGGTAGTTTTACTGTTACTGAAGAAGATCTAAGTTCACGTTATCACACACATTGTGATCCACGTTTAAATGCAGATCAATCTTTAGAACTTGCATTTTTAATTGCAGATTCTTTAAAAGAAGCAAGAGTATAAGAGGGTTTTAACCCTCTATCATCTCTTGTTTCTCTTCAATATCTAACAACTCTTCAACTTTTTTTTCATACTCTGCCTCTATCTCAGCTAATTCATTCGCTAAAAATGTAATACCAAGCTTTTCATAACATTGTGGATTTGTTAAACATTCATTTTTTTCTTCTATTATTTTTTCTAATTCTTCAATCTCTTTAGGAAGTTTTTCTAGAGCAATTTTCTCTTTAAAAGTAAGTTTGAGTGCTTTTGGCTTCTCTTTTTTCATCTCTTGAATAGCAGGTACTTTATTTGCCTCATTTTCCATATCTTGGAGTGTATGAAGCTCTTTTTCAAGCTCTAAGTATTCAGAGTACTGTTGGTAAGATTCCTCTATATGTTTGTCCTCTTTAAAAATAAAGAGTTTTTTAGCGATTTTATCAACGAAGTATCTATCATGACTTACTATAATGACCGCTCCAGGAAAATTTGTGAGTTGTTCCTCTAAGATATTAATGGTTGGAATATCTAAGTCATTTGTTGGTTCATCTAGTATGAGAATATCAACATCTTTTGTAAAGAGCAGAGCAAGTGCTACACGATTTTTTTCGCCTCCACTAAGTACACCTATCTTTTTATCTAAAAATTCTCTTGGAAAGAGGAAGTTTTTCAAATAACCATACACATGTAGGTCACTTCCTCTTACTTGTACTCTATCTCCCCCATGAGGGCAGAAAGTTTCAATGAGATTTTTATCATCATCAAGCATCTCTCTATGTTGGTCAAAGTAGCCTATCTTAAACTCACCCCGTTTTATCTTCCCCTCTGTTGGCTCGATTCGTCCAAGAAGAGCTTTAAGGAGTGTCGATTTTCCACTCCCGTTTGGTCCAACAATGGCTATTACATCTTTTTGAAGTATGCGAGTAGTAAAATCTTTAAGAAGTACCTTATCTCCAAGTGTTAGTCCAAGATTTTCTACTTCAAAAAGCATCTTTTGTTTGTTGATACTTTTGTCACGATTGAAATGTTTTGCTTCACGTTGTAGTTCAACAGACATCTTACGAATTTTGGCTGGGTTTGTTTTTGCCTCTTCGCGAAGTTGCATTAAACGCTCTTTACGACCCTCGTTGCGTTTGAGTCGTGCTCTTACACCACGAGCAAACCATTCGTTCTCGCGTTTAAGTACCCCTAAGAGATTGTCATGCTGTTTTTGGAGTGTTCTGAGCCATTCTGCTTTTTGAATGAGGTAGTCATTATACCCCCCTTTGTACTCTCGTAAAACACAATCCTCAACCTCTACAGATTTTGTTGCAATACGGTCGATAAAATAACGGTCATGTGAGATAAACACAAGGGTAAATTTCTCTTTGAGTATCAACTCTTCTAAAAACTCTACCATATATACATCAAGGTGATTGGTAGGCTCATCAAGGAGAAGTATATCTGGTTTTTGCAGCAGTAGTGAAGCAAGTGCAACACGGCGCTGTTCCCCACCACTAAGAAGTGTAATAGGTTTATCTTCATAGCGTTTCAGGTCAAAATGTTGGATGATGCGCTCTATCTTGTCATCTAAGTTCCAAGCATTATGATGCTCAATATAACGTGAGAGTTTCTCATGCTCATCTAGGAGAGTTTTATTGTCAAAATCTTCAGAAAGCAGTGTAGAGAGTTCATTGTATCTCTCTTTAGCACGATTGAGTTCTACGAGTCCATGCTCTACAGCTTGGCGAACATTATGTCCATCGACAAAGGCAGGGCGCTGGTCAAGCATCTTAATCTCTAAGTCATTTTTGGTGATACGACGACCACCATCAGCTTCTAGAGTTCCATTAATTATCTTCATAAGAGTAGATTTTCCACTCCCATTTTTACCGATGATAACGATACGTTCACCCTCGTCAACATGAAAGTCAACTTCTGTGAGAATTTTTTGTGCAGAGTAGTGTTTTGAAATTTTTTGTAAGTCTATTAATGCCATGGTGTAATGATACCTTGAGAGTGATTAATAGGTGCTTTATATAATTTGCTTATGAGAAAAAAGTTATAATTACGAATGGAAAAAATAATATTTACAGATTTAGATGGAACTCTGACCCTTAAGGGGACATATAAACAGTTTTTGATGCAAAATGCAAAACTCTCTTTAGTTGGCAAACATTTTTTTAAACTCTCAAAGATGCTTTTTTTGTATGGAATAGGGCAATTACATCATGATGATGTGCAAACTATCACTTTTAAGATATTTTTTGATGGTTATGATATGCAAAAACCTTTAGGAGATTTTTTAGAAAATATAGTTTGGAATGAAAAGGTATTGCAACTAGTCAATGAAAAAAAAGAGCAGGGTTATAAGGTGGTTGTTGTAAGTGCTTCTCCAGATATCTACATAAAAGATGTATGTGAGTATTTAGGATTTGATGATTATATTTGTACACGAGCAAAAAATAATGGTTCTGAACTTGATGGTACTTTTGATGAAGGTATGTGTAACTTTGAAGAGAAAACAAAAAGAATCAAAAACTACTTAGGTGATACAAAACCAGAACATACTATCTCTTATGGAAACTCAAGTGGAGATCATGATATGTTGCGTTTTTGTGATGAGGCATATTTTGTTACTGGAAAAAAAGTTGAAAAATTTGAATCAATCTAATTCTATACAAAGCTCACGAGCAGTGTACCAATCAGCAATACCCTTGTCATTATAGTGATACTCTCTTTGTTTAGGTGGTATTACAGAGTTTCGGAGTTTTGCTCGTATAATCCCTACTATAATGAAACTTAGTAAAAGTGCAGCAATAGCAATAAAATAATCATATAAGTACCATGTTACGAGTCCAACCAGAATGGTTGTAAATTGTAAAAACAATCGTAATGCTAATGCGATAAGACGACATTTTTTTGTTTTAAGTTTTGGTGTTGGTTCTATCATATCTATAAAATCTGTTTGCATAGGGGTATCATAGCAAAAATAGTGTTTCTTATTTATAAAATTCATATAGACTAAGATAACTTTAGTCACTAAGACTAAGCTTAGTTTATAAAACTTGCATCTATTAACTTTTTTTTGCTAAAATACTCTGAAATTAAAAAAAGGAAGAAATTATGGCAAAACATCAGTTTCAAACAGAAGCAAATCAAATATTACACCTTATGATCCACTCACTTTACTCAAACAAAGAAATTTTTATACGTGAGCTTGTATCAAATGCATCAGATGCACTCGACAAATTAAATATGTTAGTTCTAACAGACGAAAAATACAAGGGAGTTACATTTAACCCAAGAATTGACATAGTGGTAAATAAAGAGGCAAAAACTTTAACAATTAAAGATACTGGTATCGGGATGAATGAGGAAGACCTTATGAACAACCTCGGTACTATCGCAAAATCTGGAACTAAAGCATTTTTAGAAAACCTTACAGGCGATCAAAAAGAAGACTCTAATCTTATTGGTCAGTTTGGTGTTGGTTTTTATGCTTGTTTTATGGTTGCTGATAAAGTAGAAGTAACAACAAAAAAAGCGGGTGAAGAGCAAGCTTACATCTGGACAAGTGCAGGAGATGGTTCTTTTGAGATAGAAAATGCAACTATGGAAGGTCATGGTACTCAGATAGTTATGCATCTTAAAGAGGATGAGGATGAGTTCTTAGAAGAGCATAGAATTGAATCTATCATTAAAAAATATTCTAATCATATTCCATTCCCAATTTTTATGGATAAAGAAAAACATATCCCTGCTGTTACAGATGATGATGGTAAAGAGATTGAACCTGCTCGAACTGAGATAGAAAATGTACAAATCAACCGTGCTAATGCACTATGGACACTTCCAAAATCTGAGATTACAGATGAAGAGTATAAAGATTTTTACAGTTCTATCGCTCATTCAAGTGAAGAACCACTTGCTTGGATGCATAACAAAGCAGAGGGTGCTATAGAGTATACAACACTCTTTTATATTCCATCTAAAGCACCAATGGACCTATATAGAGTCGATTACCAAACAGGTATTAAACTTTATATTAACCGTGTATTTATTACAGATGATGAGAAAGATCTTATGCCAACATACCTACGTTTCTTACGTGGTGTGATTGATTCTAAAGATTTACCTTTAAATGTTTCTCGTGAGATCTTACAATCAAATGCAGTGATGAATAAGATTAAAAATGCATCTGTGAAAAAAGTGCTTTCAGAACTTGCAAAAATGATGAAAAAACGTCCAGAAGATTATAAAATTTTCTATAAAGAGTTTGGAAATGTTCTTAAAGAGGGACTTTATAACGACTTTGCAAACCGTGAGAAAATCTTAGAACTTTTACAGTTTAACCACCTTAACTCTGATGAGGTTACAACGATTGAAGAGTTTGTTAAAAATGTAGATGAAGAGAAAAAAGAGATTTACTACATTACTGGTAAATCTTCTGTAGAGATGCTTAAAGCTTCTCCACTTTTAGAGAAATTCAAATCTCGCAATATCGATGTACTTGTACTTAATGAAGAGGTAGATACTATCATCTTCCCAATGGTTACTGAGTATAAAGAGTATAAACTTATTCATGTTTCAGATGCAAAATTTGAAGAGAGTGAAGAGGAGAAAAAAGAGGTTGAAGAGCTTTCTAAAACTTATGAAGGTCTTACAAAAGAGATCAAAGATATCTTAGGTGAGAGTGTAAAATCTGTTGAGACAACAACTGACCTAGTAGAGTCTCCAGTTGCTCTTAAAATAGACAAAGAAGATCCATCATATATGATGGCACAGATGATGAAACAGATGGGACAAGGTGGAGATACTCCAGAACCTGCTCCAATCTTACAAATCAACCCTAAACATGAGCTCATTGAAAAACTAAAAAATTCAGCAGATCAAAACCTAATTGCTGATGCTGCTCATGTTTTACTTGACCAAGCGAAACTCTTTGATGGTCAAGAGCTTGATGATACTGCAGACTTTATAGCAAGACTTAATCGTATCATGACAAAAGCAATATAATATTTTTGAATGAGTGTATTTGTAGCACTCGTTCAAAACTTTCTCATTATTCCCTCACTTTTAACACAAAATTGAAATAAAATGTTATCTTTATCTTATGGATTCAAATTATTTGGTAGAAAAGCGAAAGCAAAAAAATCGAGAAATTCGTATTTTAGTTGATAATGCAAAAAAAATATGTTGTGATTTTTTTCAGGATAAATATGACTACTGTGATCAAGAAGCAGTAGAAGAGTTAGGCTTAGAGAGTGAACTTATAGATCAACTTGTGGAAGATTATGTCATTCAAGTGATAAAATCAACAGAACTTTTTAGAGAGTATATTGATACACTTAAACTTCAAAAAAAAGAGAATAAACCATTAGATTTTACACCATTAAGGGAATTAGCACATAAAAACCTTGGTGTTGCTAGAAATTTGCGTATAAAAGATTCTGAAGAGATACTGCATCAGTTGATGCGACAAGATAATATAGAAGAATTTCCTCAATATATTGATGTACTTGAAGCGTGTGTTATTAAGTTAAAGCCTTCGGTGGCCTATGCAACTTTAGAACTATTGAAAATAAAGAAACATCTTCAATAGTAAAATTTTATTCTCCCCGTGCAGATTGAGATACTTGCTCAAGTAAACCCTTCGGTTTAGCTACGATTTGTTGTTGCTTTTTATCGACAGGTAAGACAAAAGCTAGAAGAATAAAAATAAATGAAAAAACAATTCCACCTAAAACACTAAGAATAAGTTTGAGTTTAAAATCATTCATCATAAGCCTTCTATCTATTATAAAGTTAATTATATCACGTTACAATAAGATATGTACAAAATTATTTTCTTTTTTCTTTTTTCAATTTCATATGCTCAAGAACCTACATTAGCTAAACTTGAGAGTATCTATTCAAATGAACAACAAGAGTTTAGTATAGGTAATTACCATTTTATTTGTAGGCCTTATGGGGTAGTTACTATAGATGAATTATATACAAGAAAAAATGTAGCTAGAACATGTAAAATAAAAATAAAAGATTTTTATGTAAAAAATAAAGAAGATCTTTATTATGCACAAAAAATTTTTGATATTGGACAGTTGTATCATGTAGAATTTAGGAAGGGGAAGTGTATTGTTAATGCCAAAGGGAAAAGTACATATGCCGAGCTTTTACTCTCTGAGGGCTTAGCAGTTCGAGTACCTCATTTAAAAGATAGGCTGTTTAAGGGAATATTTTATAAATTACAAAAAGAAGCTAGGTATCAACAGAAGGGTTTATGGAAAGATCAGATTGTAAAAAATTGTTTAGGAGAAATATATAAGTAGATTAGCTCTCATTTTGTGAATGAGAACTAGTGATATAGATCCAAAAATCTTTATGGGAGTACCCTTTATTTAAAAAGTAAATTTGTAAAATACTTACTCTATAAAGAGTGATAAGCATTTTTGCAAAAGGGATAAAAAGACTTAGTTGAACATAGATTGGTTGCTCTTTATCACCCTTTGAAGTGATCATCTCTTGCATGCCAATATTTTTACTAAGGTAAATCCCAAAAAGTATGGAAAAAACAAAGTTTAAAATAAGTCCGAAAATAATATATGCTATAAAGTCTTGTTCATACATCCCTGCAATCATCTAATAAGTATCCCTTGATTTTTTAATGTTCGTATTCTACAGTGAAAATGCTTTTATTCTGCATAAGCAAGAATTTTCTTTTTTGTGTAAAAAGTTCCAAAAGGGATTAATGATGCTACAAAAAAAACAATATTTTCTTGAAAATCCCACTTAGATTCTTTCCAAGCTATCACTAATAAAATACAAAAAAGTGTAAATAAAGCACCATGTGTCATCCCTACAATTTTTACTGCTAATGGAAGGTCAAAAGCATATTTTAAAGGCATTGCGATAAACAATAAAATAAGGTAGGAATACCCCTCTATTGTGTTGATTATTCCAAATTTTTTTACACTATTTTTAACCATACTATTTCATTCTCTCTTTATATTTTTAAATTTTGCAGAAGTATATAATCAAAAGGTAACAATTGAACCCTTAATTTTAAAATTTGTTCGAAGTCAAAAAGTTATTTAAACATCTTTATACTATACTAAGCCATCAAAATTTTGAAAAGGCAATTTAATGGAGACTAATCTAATACTAGAGGGCTTGAAGTTTATGGTTCTAGGGATGGGAACAGTGTTCACATTTTTAGTGATTATGATTGTATGTATGAACATCATGTCAGCAATTATTCATAAATTTTTTCCTGAACCACAAGCGAGTGCGTCGCCTACGGCTCCAGCACAACAACAAGATAACAAAAAAGTAATTGCGGCAATCTCTGCAGCAATTGCACATCATAGAGCTTAAGGATTAATATGGCTAAAAAATTTATAGATGTAATGGATACAACTTTTAGAGACGGCTTCCAATCAGTTTTTGGTGGTCGTGTTCTAATGAATGATTTTTTTCCGGCAGTTGAAGCAGCAAAAATGGCTGGAATCAACCACTTTGAGTTTGGTGGGGGAGCAAGATTTCAATCTCTTTACTTTTACCTAAGAGAAGATGCATTTGAGATGATGGATAAGTTCCGTGAAATTGTTGGACCAGATGCAAATCTTCAAACACTTGCACGTGGTGTAAATACAGTTATGTTAGATACAGGTTCAAAAGAGCTTATAGATCTTCATGCAAAAATGTTTAAAAAGCATGGAACGACTACAATCCGTAACTTTGATGCTCTTAATGATGTTGAAAATCTTAAGTACTCTGGAGAGAGAATTTCTCACCATGGTTTAAAACATGAAATCGTTGTAACAATGATGGACTTACCACCAGGATGTACTGGTGCTCATACAGTAGAGTTTTATGAAAAAACTCTTCGTGACATTATTGAAAGTGGTATTCCATACGACAGTGTGTGTTTTAAAGATGCATCAGGTACATCAAGCCCTCAAAAAGTTTTTGAAACAATTCAAATGGGTAGAAGATTACTTGGTGAAGATACACATATACGTCTTCATACACATGAAACAGCTGGTGTTTCTGTATCTGCATATATGGCAGCTCTTGAAGCTGGTGTTGATGGTATCGATATGGCAGCGTCTCCTGTAAGTGGTGGAACATCTCAGCCAGATATTTTAACTATGCTTCATGCTACTAAGGGGATGAACTTTGACCTTGGTGGTTTAGAGATTGAAAAAATTCTTACATATGAAAAAGAGTTACAATCTTGTTTAAGTGATTACTTCATGCCTCCAGAAGCGACAATGGTTTCTCCAGTGATTCCATTCTCACCAATGCCAGGTGGTGCACTGACTGCAAATACTCAAATGATGCGCGATAATGATATCTTAGATAGATTTCCAGAGGTTATTGCAGCAATGACTGAGGTAGTAGAAAAAGGTGGTTATGGTACATCTGTGACACCAGTTTCACAGTTTTATTTCCAACAAGCACTTAACAATGTTATGCAAGGTCCTTGGAATGCAATCGCACCAGGATATGGAAAAATGGTTCTTGGGTATTTTGGTAAAACTCCAGTTGCTCCAGATCCAGAGATCGTTAAAATTGCTTCAGAAAAACTTGGACTTGAGCCAACAACTGAAAAAGCACTTGATTTAGCAGATGCTGATGAGACAAAATCTCTTCAATTTGCAATAGATGAACTTAAAAAAGTTGATCTTGAGATTACAGAAGAAAACATCTTTATTGCAGCAGCATGTCAAGAAAAAGGTATCGCATTCCTTCTAGGAAAAGGCGAATTAAATGTACGTAAAATATCAGAAATGAAAAACGATTGTGAAGGAAGTTCAAATATGGGTAGCGGAAATTATACAGTAGTAGTAGATGGTCAAAAGTTTAGTGTTCAAGTAGCAGAGGGTGATGCAGACATTCAAGTAACAGCAGTAAATGGTGAGAGTGCTTCAGCTTCTACACCGGCTCCAACAGCTTCAGGTAACGATATAGAGATCAAAGCACTCCTTCCGGGTAATGTTTGGAAAATAGTTGCTAATCCGGGTCAAAGTGTGAATGAAGGTGATGTTATCATGATTTTAGAATCTATGAAAATGGAGATAGATGTTGTTGCACCAAAAGGTGGAGTTATTAAGTCTATAAATGTAGCTACAAACGATAAAGTTGTAGAAGGCCAAGTTGTAGCAGTATTAGGATAAGCTAAATGAAAAAAATAGTACTAAAATTTCTTGCACTTATGATGCTTTTTGCATTTACAAGTGCATCAGCAAACGAACATGCAGCTTCTAATGATGCTGCATCATCTACTCATAAAGAAGAGAACTATCAATCTAAATCAATGGGTCAAATGATAGAGGGTTTTCTTGAATCAACAGGTATTGTAGCACTTGTAAATCCAGGAGAAGAGTTAAATGCTAAGGGTGAACCTATGAGCAACTTCCATAAGGGTCTTGGTCGTGTAATTATGATTCTTGTGACTTTCTTCCTTTTTTGGTTAGCTATTGCTAAAGGTTTTGAACCACTTCTTCTTTTACCAATCGCATTTGGTGGACTACTTGCCAATATCCCTGTTGCAGGGATTGCTGGAGCACATGGTTTTCTAGGTGTAATCTATGATATGGGGCTTTCCAATGAGATGTTCCCTATTATCATCTTTATGGGTGTTGGAGCTATGACAGACTTTGGTCCACTTCTTTCAAACCCTAAAACTGCACTCCTTGGTGGTGCAGCTCAGTTTGGTATCTTTGGAACACTTGTTGGTGCAGTTGCACTTTCTCAAGCTGGTTTTGTAGATTTTACACTACAACAAGCATCAGCAATCTCAATTATTGGTGGGGCAGATGGTCCAACATCTATCTTTATTGCTACTAAACTTGCACCTGAACTTCTTGGAGCAATTGCGGTTGCATCATATAGTTATATGGCAATGGTACCTATTATTCAACCTCCAATTATGAAAGCATTAACAAATGAGGCTGAGCGTAAAATCAAGATGACGACACTTCGTCATGTATCACGTTTAGAGAAATTAATCTTTCCTATTATGGTTTTAAGTCTTGCTATTTTAGTATTGCCAGAGTCAACACCACTTATTGGTGCATTTATGTTTGGTAACTTCTTAAAAGAATCTGGTGTAGTTGAGCGTCTTAATGATACTTTACAAAATGCACTTATCAACATCACTACGATCTTCTTAGGTCTTGGTGTTGGTTCTAAACTAGCAGCGGACCAATTCCTTGTGCCTGAGACTATGTTTATTATGGTTCTTGGTATTATCGCATTCTCTGTAGGTACTGCAGCAGGTGTTTTAATGGCTAAAGTTATGAATATGTTCCCTGGACATAAAATAAATCCACTTATTGGTTCAGCTGGTGTATCAGCAGTTCCAATGGCGGCTCGTGTATCTAATAAAGTAGGTATGGAGTACGATAGAACAAACATGCTTCTTATGCATGCGATGGGTCCAAATGTGGCAGGTGTAATTGGTTCAGCAGTTGCAGCTGGTGTATTAATCTCTCTATTCCAATAAGCATAGAGACAAACTTAAATAACGACGCAGTATCTGCGTCGTTACTTCCTCCTCTGTTACTGCTACAGTAGCTTTCTCATCAGTATTTTATATATACACCACTCTTTGATTTTTATCTTATTATTATATTTTTTTGGAAATTTATTGTTTAAGAGGTATTGAGAAGAGAGCTCTCTTGCATGTGAAATTCACATGAAAGTTGTTATTGTTGCATCACTGAAACAATCAATGGAATGATATTATGACTTTTTGTTTTATCTATAAATCCATCTGCACCTAGAACTTCCGCCTCGCGTTTATTGTTGTCTCCTGTCATTGAAGAGTTTACAATAACTGGTATGTTTCTTGTGTTTGGATTGAGCTTTAGTATCTTTATAACGGTAAATCCTGACATCTCAGGCATTTCGATATCTGTAATAATTACAGGTATATCAGAAGCATTTTCTTCTAATGCTTCTACATAATCAACAAGTTTTTTACCATTGTCGAAAAGTTTCATATCTATATTGGCATTTCTAAATATTTGGATGAGATGGCGCTGTGCTGTTTTGGAATCTTCTGCAATAAGTACAGTACCATGTTTGAGTTTATCTGGAATAACTATATCACTTAAGTTCGCTGTGTCTTTAGCTACATCTACTAAGGCTTGAGGAATAACATCAGCAAGTAGTTTTTCATAATCTAATATAAGACAAAGGGAGCCATCTTCAAGACGTGTGTCATTCATAACAACACCATCTTCTTTGAGTCTATAACTATCTGGTGCATGCATCTCATTCCAGTTTTTCTTTATAACTCTAAAAGCTGACATAATGCGAAGGCCGATAATAACACCATTAAAATCACAAATAAGGATATTGGACTTTTGGATCTCCTCTTTTGTTAGATGTATCCCTAGCCATGCAGGAAGATCTAAGATAGGAATCTGTAATCCACGAAGTATAATAGTACCATTGAGAAGCGGATGGGAGGATGGGATCTGTGTAATGTAATGGTTCTTAGACTCTACTACCTCTCTTGTTTTAAAAACATTGATTGCATAATAGGCAGAATCTTTTTTATCACTTACCCTAAAAACTAAGAGTTGTAACTCATTGTTTTTTGCCAGGTTTGTGGCAGCATCTACATTATCTAGTACAGACATATTTACCCTTTATTTAAATCTATTTTAATAATATCTAAATTAAAATGAAATATGCTTGAATGTTAATAATGAAATGTTAAAATTAGCCTTATATTAGCGAAGGAATTGATTTGAAATATTTTATTATTTTACTCTTTTTAACAAATTTTTTAGATGCAAAAGTATACTACTCAAAAGTTGAACCTTATGAGACGAGAGATATCTCTTCAAATGTGACGGGTGTTGTTGAATTTATAGATGAAGATATGATTGGAAAAAAACTCTCCAGCAAGGCATATATAAAGATAGATGCTGAGCTAGATAAGAAAGAGTTAAAGTACTTAAATCTAAAACTAAAAGAGTTAGAAAAAATAGTTAAAGTGAATGAAGCGATACTGAAAAACTTACAAGAATCGCTACAAAGAAAACGGATAAACTATAAACAGATAAAAGATCTGAAAATCAAATCGCGTGTAGAAAAAGATAGAGAATTTTATGATTTAGTAGCAAGTGAAAACTCCTCTTTGGCTACTCAAAAAGAGATAAATAATCTTAAAGTTCAAATAGATGATCTAAAGTTTAGAAAAGCACAGCTTGAGAGAAGTATCTCCGATAAATATTTAAGTGATAAAGGCTTTGTTCTTTATAGTATTGATGTGAAAGTGGGTCAAGTTGTAAATAAAGCAACACCATTGGCAAAAATTGCAGATACATCAAGAGCATTACTTACCATCTATCTTGATGGAGAAGATTTACAAGATGCAAAAAAGAGAACTATCTATATTGATGGAGTTAAAACACCTTATAAAATAACACGACTTTTATATATAGCCGATGCACAAAATATCTCTAAATATAAAGCACAGATTGTTGTTAAAGCTCCAAAGACTTTTTCTAAACTTGTACAAATTGAACTAAAAGAGGTTGCTGATGCAAAATGATACAACAACAGCCTGTCCACTTGATTGTTATGATGCTTGTGGAGTGGTTTATGAAGATGAAAGATTAAAGGCTCTAAAAGGGTGTCACACACAGGGATTTTTATGTCCAAATTTAAACCATTATTTAGCACATGAGACAATCCAAATGCCTCGATATAAGGGTGAAGAGATCTCTCTTGAAGAGGCAAAAGAAAAACTCAAAGAGATTTTTGACTCTACACTTAAAAGTGAAATACTTCACTATAAGGGGCATGGAAATTTCTCTTTGATGCAAGGGGTAACTGATCACTTTTTTGCTTCAGTTGGAGCAGTTCTTACAGATGGAACTCTTTGTGATGGAGCAGGTGAAGCGGGTATCATTGAAGGTCGTGGATCAAACAAAAATATGCCTCTAAGTGAGATAGCAAAGTCTGATGTTGTTATCTTATGGGGAAGAAATCCACATACAACATCTTCACATCTTCTCCCTCTCCTTAAGGGGAAGAAAATTATTGTTATTGATCCGGTAAAAACAAAGATAGCAAAAGAAGCGGATCTTTTTATTCAGATAAAGCCACATACTGATTTATACTTTGCGATGTTATTAACACGCTTCTTATATATTAATGATCTTTGTGATGATCATTTTTTAGAAGAGTATGCTAGTGAATTTGAAGAGTATTACGAACTTACTCAAAGTGTACGCATTAAGGCTGCCTTAATTGAAATGGGTGTCACCTTAGGTGATATAGGTAGAGTTTTAGAATTAGTCACTGGGGCAAAAGTAGCTATTGTCTGTGGTGTTGGTATTCAGAAATATAGTGATGGTGCTGATGTGATGCGAGCTATAGATGCCTTTGGTGTAGCTCTTGGTCTTTTTGGAAAAGAGGGTTGTGGTGTTGCATACTTGGGAAGTTCTCGTGAAAAGATAGAGAACCCTTTTTATACTAAAGCAAAGAGAGTTTCAAAGGTTGATACAGAGTTTGAAAACTATAAAACTGTATTTATTCAAGGGGCTAATCCTCTTGCACAAATGCCAAACTCTTTACGAGTTAAGCAAAGTTTTGAAAGTGTAGAAAATGTAGTTTATTTTGGACTCTATGAGAATGAAACAAGTGCGATTGCTGACTTAGTAATCCCTGCAAAAAGCTTTTTATATAAAGATGATGTAAGAACCTCTTACTCTCATAATGGGATGATGCTTATGCATAAGCAAGCTCATAGTGAGCAAGGGATAAGTGAGTATGATTTAACAGCATACCTTTGTGATGCCTTTGAGATTGAGATAAAGTCTGAAAAAGAGTATCTAGAGTATTTTAAGAACTTTGGAGTACATAAGATTGAAGGTTGTTTTGAAGTAGAAGGTCGTGAGAGTATTCCATATAAAGATGGCTTTGATACAGATGATGGAGAGTTTCTATTTTTAGAGGAGTATGAACCTTTGCAAGTGCATAAAGAGGGGAAGTTTTTAATTACTTCTAAAGCTCTTAAAAGTTTAAACTCACAATTTCAAAGAGAGGAGTGTGTTTATCTTCATAGTGCCTTAGGCTATAAAGAGGGAACTCCTCTTAAAATTTCTTCTGAGAATGGAGAGGTGATTTTAGATGTAAAACATGATGACAATCTAAGAGAAGATTGTGTTTTAATTTACAGTGGAACTAAAGGTGTCAATAATTTGACAACATCGAAACACTCACTTGATGGTAAATGTGCTATTTATCAGGAAAAT
>Ga0256836_1000080_pt1 | contig 56680 bp, 55 predicted proteins | sample 4561380metaG_FD_185974 | JGI IMG/M metagenome (GOLD analysis project Ga0256836, IMG submission 185974) | Hydrothermal vent microbial communities from Guaymas Basin, Mexico - 4561-380 | ecosystem: Environmental > Aquatic > Marine > Hydrothermal vents | place: Mexico: Guaymas Basin | collected...
ACTTGCAGCAATTGGTGATATACCCATAAATTTAAGGGCATCACGACGACTCATACCCTCTTTATTTACAACTTCATCCATAAAGTCTAGTTTTTTATCTGACATTTTATATCCCTTTTTTTAGTATGTATAACGTAAGAAGATTCTTAAATCTTGTGCACTTGTTGCATCACCATCTTGTAGTTCAGGATCTGCCCAGAATTGTTCTATATTTGATTTGTATTTATAATCCATATATGTATATCTGATTTGTGTAGAGAAGTACTTATTGATAATTGGTAAGTTCCAATACACTTCATAAGCATTACCACGGGTAGCTATCTTCGATCCACTTAAGGTATCTTCTGCCCAAGTCATAGGTGCCCAGTATTTACTTCCGTAGTTATACTCAAATCCAAGATGCCCATTATCAGTGATTAAATCCGGCATAATAAAACCTGTCCAGAAGCTATATCCTGTTTTTGTTTTATCACTTCCAAGCATTGTATAGCCTGATTTTGGTACACTTGTTGTGAAAGCACCAGAAATAAAGAATGTTGAATCATCAAGAAAATCATTATCCTCATTGAGTCCATTAACTTCTAAAGATACTGCACCCATATGTTTATCTCCAGCACCTGTTACAGCTCCTGCCGGATTCATTGCAGATATAAGATTAGTATTAGCACCCATAAAATCATTAATATATGTATACTGTGCCATTAAATCAAATTGTCCATCATTATAGATAGAGATTGGCATAACAAAGAAGTTTACATCTGTATCTACAGCATCAACTGAAGTATATGGAGTTCCATAATAAGATGTTTGATTGATATTATCATATGAACGTCCTGCAACAAACTTCACATAAGAACCCTCTAGTCCAAAGAGGTTATCTACTTTAAGCATTGCAGCATCAACTTCCATATTTGTAATATGTGCTAAAGGTGAACCTGGGTTTTTCGTTCCTTCTCTATGATTTGCTAAGAAACCATCAGATGCAGCACGACGTCCGGCACTAATACTAATAGGGTGCTCTGTATCTTTATTAAATGTATAAATAAAATAAGCTTGACGTAATTTAAAAGTTACATCATCAGGTTTAGAACTAGCACGCCAATTTACATTTTGAAAAGGATCAGTAGATGGTAAATCATTTCCTCCCCATGTACTGTAAACTGCCATTTGTCCACGGAAAACTAAGCCATCTACAGGTGAAGCTGCCATGCCTAACCATAATCTATTGGTAAATACAGCTGAGTTTGTAACATCTTTAGCATTTTTTCTATTATATTTTAAACCATCATAAGCTGTTCTAAAATCAATATCCCATTTTATATTATCATTTGATGTTTGCTTTTTTATTTTTGAGATAGATCTCGTTTGAGATTTTTGCTTTTTTTCTAACTTATCTATTTTAAGCATTAATGCTTCAATTTGTGCTTTCATATCTGATATGTCATCAGCAAAAGCATTCATAGTCAAGCCACTTATAACAGCGAGTGAGAGGAAGACTTTTTTCATATGTTGTCCTTATAATATTTTGATATTTGAGTAGAGGAGTATAAGTGCACTAGGCACTTATAAAATTAACAAGATGGAATATTACCACTGTCACTTGCAAAATCATTTACGAAGTCGTAAAGATGTGAAGAGAATTTCTTTTTAAATTTTGAGCTATCAAAGAAATCTTTTCCAGCTGGACAAGCTTCTGTCATCACTTTTCCAAGTTCACCATTATCTTTTGCATCAGCCCACTCATCTTGAGTATGTTTTGCTGCAAAAACACCACCACTAAAACCACATACTGATTTTAATTTTTTTTGATAAATTCTTTGACCTTTATCTGCATCTGCACTTGCTGTAGTTGCTAATAAACCTAAACCAATAATTACCGATAATGCTACTTTTTTCATTTCAATTCCTTAACTTATTTTTATGATAAGAAACGATTATACAAATTTTAACTTTAAGATAATATAAACTTAATTATCTTATTTATGATGATTATACTATTATTAAAACCATCAATTATCTTATATAAAATCTGGACTAAATAAATAAAAATTATAATGTGCTAAGAGGAAAGAAAGTGTGGAAACACCCTTAAACAAAGAAGTTTAAGAGGCTTGAGTATTATTTAAGAAGAGCTACAGCGTCGATTTCTACTAAGGCATTTTTAGGTAGAGTTTTTACGGCAACAGTTGCACGAGCTGGTTTATGTGCCCCAAATGCATTTTCATAAATTTCATTAATTGTTACAAAATCATCCATTGATGCAATAAAAATAGTTGTTTTTACAACTAAATCCATAGAACTTCCTGCCTCTTCTAGAACTGCTTGAAGGTTTTTTAACACTTGTTTTGTTTGAATAACAACATCATCTTCTAACATAATACCCTCTGGAGTGAGTGCGATTTGTCCTGATGTATACACCATACCATTAGCTACCACTGCTTGAGAGTATGGACCTATTGCTGAGGGTGCTTTACTTGTTTGTACGAATTTCATTTTACTTTTCCTTTGTTTTGTTTTTTTCATCTGCTTGATGTGCGTTATCCATAAAAGAATCAAATATCTCTATACAACGATGTCCTAAAGAGGAGTATAAAATCTTTCCATCTGCATCAACAAAATAGTGACGAGGAACGGGAGCTGTTTTAAACTGCTCAGGTATCTTTACCTGATCTCTTGACATATGGATAGTTACAAACTCTTGAAGAAGTCGTTTTTTAATCCCTTCATCTTGAAGTGTTGTAGCTTCAAACTTTCTACACCATCTACAAGAATCAGATGTTATAAAGATATAAACAAGTTTATGCTCTTGCTTTGCTTCTTGAAGTGCAGCTTTATAATCACTTGGCCAGTCGATATCTGCACCAAAAAGTGATAATGTAAAAAGTATACTTAATAAAATTGTTTTCATATCTACTCCCAAATCTCAATAAGTGTTTTAAAGACTCTGTATAAATCTTCAAGCTCTTTTTTTGTTGTTCTTTCATTCACTGAATGAATCGTATCATTTTTTACACCAAACTCAATCACATCAATCCCAAAAGGTGCCATAAAACGTGCATCACTTGTACCACCTGCTGTGGAGTGTTTTGGTTTTATCTGAGTAACTTCTTCTATCGCTTTATCTATCTTTTGTACTATTTTTGTATCTGTTAATGTTTTAAATGGGTAAGAGCCTTGTGTTAAACGCAGCTCATAGTCTAGTCCATCAAAATGTTTAGCTATAAAGGCTTTAATCTCATCTTGAGTAATGTTTGTATTGTTACGAACATTAAACATCATCTTAAGCTCATTTGGAGTTACATTAGTCACCTCCATACCAGAGCGAATGTCTGTTACAACAAACTTACTCGGAGCAAAATGCTCATCTCCACTATCTAAATCTACTCCTGCCATATCACCTAAAATTTTAGCTATGTTATGGATAGGGTTTATCGCCTTTTCAGGATAAGCGGCATGACCTTGCTTCCCTTTGAGTGTTAAATAGCCGTTGATGCTTCCGCGACGACCAACTTTGATAGCATCACCAAATCTCTCTTCACATGTTGGTTCGGCAACAACGACTGCATCGGGGAGCATCGCGTTTTCTTTAAGATACTCTAAGACTTTAATCGTTCCATAAGTTGCTTCACCCTCCTCGTCTGAGGTTAAAAGTAAAGAGAGAGTTCCTTTAAAATCTTCTACCTCTAAAACAGCCTGAGTAAACGCGGCCACTCCTGACTTCATATCTTGTGTGCCACGACCATAGATATAGCCATCTTTTTCTACTGCTTTATAAGGGTCTGTATCCCAGCCCTCTCCTGCAGGAACAACATCTACATGTCCAGCAAAACAAAGATGCTCCCCCTCTGAAAACTTTTTATAGATAAAAAGATTTTTTACATCTTCTACATCTATACGAACTGCTGTAAAATCGGGTAGATACTCCTCAATAAAATCAAGTAAGCCACCATCGTCTGGCGTTTCACTTTTGGATTCTATAAGAAATTTAAAAAGTTCTATAATATTCACAGGTTAGTTTCCTGGGTTCTCATAAAATATATATGGTGTTGCAAAATTACTTATCTCAAAGTAAAGTTTTTTCTCACCTGGATCTACTTTATAATTTTGGTTAAGATCTAGGTATCCATATCCGTATCTATAGTTTCTTGGTGTTGTTCCATCTGTTGCAGTTGCCGTTGTGAGTTTATCTATCTTAATAAAACGCTGTACAAGTTTTCCACCCATATAGATATCTAAAACGCCATCTGTTCCTGTCCAGTTTTGGATACTACGTCCTATTTTGTTTTGTGTCTCTTGTGTACATCCACTTATAAAAAGTGCTAATGCTACTGAGATAATTAAAATTACTTTTTTCATTACTGTGCTCCATTTTTTAAGATTTTTAGTGCTTCTTCTTCGTTATCTGTTCGCATTAAAGACTCACCAACTAAGAAAGCATCTACTCCTGCTTTACTTAGGTCTTCAAGCTGACCATGCTCATAGATACCACTCTCTGCAACAATAATTTTTCCATTAGGAATAAGAGGGATAAGCTCATAAGAGAGGTTCATATTCATCTCAAATGTTTGTAGATTTCTATGGTTAATCCCTATGATATCTGCACCTGCATAGATAGCTTTAACAAGGTCTGGCTTATCGTGCACCTCAACAAGAGCTTCCATACCTAAGTGTCTTGTATAATTTAATAAATCTTTAAGCTCTTTTTTACTCAGTGCAGCTGCAATAAGTAAGATAAAGTCAGCACCATGCACCATCGCCTCAAGGATTTGATACTTTGAGATGATAAAATCTTTTCTCAAAAGTGGAATCCCTACATAACGACGAATACCGCCTAGGTAATCTAAACTCCCTTGAAAGAAATGGGGTTCTGTAAGTATAGAGATAGCACTTGCACCTCCACGTTCATATGCCTGAGCAATCGCTAAAGGATCAAAATCTTCACGGATTACACCTTTTGAGGGAGAAGCTTTTTTCACCTCTGAGATAATTCTGTATGGGTCTTCCTCTGTAGCTTTCAAAAATGGAATAACATCACGAGGTACTCTAGCATTAAATGCAAGTGAACGCCCTAACCAATCAAGAGAGAACTCTTTCTCTCTCTTTACTAAATCTTCTTTTGTTCTTTTTATAATATCATCTAAAATCATCGTTTATTTTTTACCTTTACTAGTTTTTATACATTGGTTTATCTTTTTAAGATGGAGGAGAACTTCTGGCTCATCTGAACCCTCTAAAGTCATCACTTTGTTCATCACATCTTTAGCCTTTTTACAATTTCCCATTTTATAGTATCCCCATGCAAGAGAATCGAGATAAAATGAGGAGTTTGGTTGTACTTTGAGTACCTCATGAATATACTGCATCCCTTTTTTTACATCAACATCATGATCAATCAAAATATAACCAAGATAATTTAAGTAGATTGGACTTTTATCTTCTTGAGTCACTCTTTGTAATTTTTCAATAACACTTGATAAAACTTTTTTATCGAGTGATTTGTCTTGTGATTCGTACTCATATATAGCACTTTGTCCAAGATAATGAGGATCCCGTGTTTGTTCATAAAGCTTGTCTGCTAAAGGGTAAGCTTTTTTATAATTTTTTGTAACAGAGTAAAGTTGTAAAAGAGTATCTTCATCTTTATAGGAATGTTCCAAAAAGTCTATAAGTTTCAGGTACTCTTTTTTATATCCATAAATTTGTACTATCTTTTTTGCAATCTCTTCATTGTTTGAAAGAGAGTAGAGTCTTAAGTATGTTGAGAGAAGCCCATCAATATTGTTTTCATTACTATAAAAACCTATAAGTCTATTGCATATACGTTCAGAGCATCCATGCACTCGTGTATGTGTTTCAAGTTGTGCTATCGCTTCTTTTGTTTTATGCAGATTTACATACAATACAATTGCCATTCTATCAAGAACCTCTTCTGAATAGTTCTTAATATAAGCACTCTCAAGATATTTCAATGCAGTTTCAAACTCTTTTCTTTGTATATAGATATCGCTTACTAAGATATAATCATCAATCTCAGGAGAAGATTGTATAAGTTGCAATGCTAGATTTTGTGCTTCTAAAAATTTTTGTTCTGCTACTAAAGCAACTACTTTATAACGGATTAGCTTATGATCTTCTAACGATCCTTGAGTGAGTGCATCTACCCTTTGGATCACTTCTTTGTTTGCTTTTCTCACTAAATCATTTTCTAAGGAGCGGTACAAGTACTCTTTTTTAGTTGATTTTTCATATAAAATATTAAAAAGTTCTGAGGCTGATTTATGATCACGGATTTGTTCTGCTCGAAGTGCAAAGATGATATACATATCTTCTTTTGCAAAAGCTTTTTGGTTTGATCTAAGTGGAACTTTTTTTTCAATATCTGGAGTTAATGATCCACATGCAACAAACAATAAAGGAAACAAACAGATAATTATTAATTTTTTATACATCAATTATTCCAGGACATTCTTCTTTTAGTTCATCAACTCTTTGCTTATAATAATCCCAAAATGGGAATGTTTTACACTGTGTTGGTCTGGCCTCATATATCTTACAACCGTTACTCTCTCTATCGTAAAAGACACACTCATAAGAGTCTTCAAAAAGGTTTTCTTTAAGAGAGTATTTGTACCCTTTTTTATAGAGATATTTTACTGCAAAATCATTAACATTTAGATTTAAAAGTTTGGCAATTGATTCTATCTCTGTTTTATTGACATAGATGTAACCACTCTCACCGGTACAACATCTTCCTTGACACTCTTCACAAGCCTTTGGATCAAAGGCATAAGGATAACCCTCTTTTTTCATTAAATCTGACATTTTATACTCTGTGTTGAAGATTTTGCATAGATCTCCTGTGCTTTTTTTGAAATATTATCTCCCTCAAATGCTACAAGAGGTGGCCAAACTTTCATATTGGATTTAGAGCCATTTCTTGCATGTATCATGACAAGAGAGGCTGTTTTATCTATCTTTGGATGAACAAACTGTACATCTACTAATCTCATTTTCACCTTCTCTAAGGCAGCAGATATATCCCCAAAAGCATTTGGATCGTAACAAAATACAAAATGGGAATGGGGCTTAAGTAAACGCGACACCTTTTTAAAAAATGGCTCTATAGGTAAACTCGTGTTATATCGTGCATGTTGTAAGATCTCATTCTTACTTTTTTGTACACCCTCAGGGTAAAAAGGGGGATTTGAGACAATGTAGTCATATTTTTTAGATTCATCAAGTTCTAAAAAATCAGATTCAAAAAGCTCATAGTCTATCTTATTTACTCTTGCATTTGTTTTAGCATACTTAACAAAAACTTCTTGTTTCTCTACCGCACTCAAACTTAGCTTTGGATAATCCCTTGCAACTAAAAGACCAACTATACCACACCCTGCCCCAACATCTAGCATGGTGCCACGAGGTTGAAAAGAACTGATAAAATCATAAAGATACAATGAATCTGAGTTGTAACAGTAACCAGATTCGGGTTGGTAAAGAAGCATAGTTTGATATAACCTTTAGTCTTACTTTGATATAATTTTGTAATTATAACTCAAAGGCTTTAAAGTATGATTATTATTCCTGCACGTTTAGCATCAACACGTTTTCCACAAAAAGTTATTGCCGACATTGGTGGGCTTCCTATGGTTGTTAGAACAGCAAAAAGGGTTGCACATCTTGATAGAGTTGTTGTTGCTGCAGATGATGAGAAAATCATACAAATCTGTAAAGATCATGGTGTTGAAGCGATGCTTACCTCAACAACACATAAAAGTGGAACAGATAGAATCCATGAGTGTGCTACCATTTTAAACCTAGATGATGATGAAATTATTATCAATGTACAAGCGGATGAGCCATTTATAGAACCAGATGTTGTAGAAGTTCTCATGCAAAGACTTCAAACTCTCCAAAAAGAGAAAGAGCCTTTTATCATGGGGAGTTGTTATAACTCCATCAATGCAGAATCTGCAGAAGACCCGAACTTAGTAAAAGTAGTGCTTGATAGTGACAATAATGCCATCTACTTCTCGCGTTCACTTATACCATACAACAGAAGTGGAAGAGCAAACTACTTTGGGCATATAGGGATCTATGGATTTTCTAAAAAAAGTTTACAAGAGTTTTGTAATCTTTCAGATGCCCCTATAGAAGATATAGAAGGTCTAGAACAACTCCGTGCCATCCACCACCAAAAGAAAATAACTATGATTAAAGTAGCTTCAACTGGTTTTGGAATAGATACAAAAGAGGATTTAGCAAGAGCTATAGAAATTTTTCTCTAAACCCTTGGTTTAATGTAGATTGTAAAGTCTCCAAACTGTTCAGTCATAGAAAACTGATGTTTTTGACAGAAGTTAGATGCCATTATTCTCATTAGATATTCGGCTTCCTCTTTTGCTTCCTCTTTAGTAGCAAATTCTTGTTTTTCAGTAAAACCATTTTTTATAAAACATGAACATGGGTTTTGCACTTGAACCTTATACATAAAAAATTCCTTTAAAAATCAAAGATATCATCAAAGTCATCATCACCTGCTGGTGGTGCTTCATCCATTTTCAACATTTGACTAATTGTTTGACAGTTTACCACAATCGTATCATTCATAAATTCAGGACTTGGTGCTCCGGTATGAAAAGATTTTTCAATCCAACTTGAAAGATCATTACTAAAGGCTGTACACATAGGGCCTAAAGCCTCTGAGTGTTTCACAAACTCATCTATATGACTCGCCATATCAGAAGCAAGTTCTGCTAAGGCAATGGAGATTGGGTACACTTCACTATATGAAGCAAGTATAGCACTTACTCTTTCTAAATTTGTATAGATCTCTAAAATATCATCTTCAGTTACATCACCATAGCCAACAACAAGCATAATTGAGTTGAGCTTAGAAACATACTCTTCTAAATCAAAAAGATCTTCATCGTCAAGATAATCAAACACCTCTAAATCATTCGATTTTTGAAATGAGCTATCTTCTAAAGATGGAAGATTCTCTGGAGTTTCTTGCATTGAGATTGGCTTAACCTCATCAATCTCATCTTCATACTGTTTTGCTTTTAAAAGTTCAAAAGATATCTTCGTATTCGTCAGTTTATAACCATCATCTAATGCATTTTTCTTAATAATGAGTTCAATAACTTTTTTTGGTAAAACATCTATATTAACAAGGGTAAAGTATTGTTTCTCTTCAGATTCTTCGATGTAGAGTTTATTTGTAGGAGATAGTTTCATCTGTTTTTCAACTATAGCGACCACTATCCTTACAATATCACTTAGATAATTTGATTTTACTCTCGCTTTTAAAAGAAAAAATTCCCAAAATTCTGCTAAAGAATCTTCAGAGTCAAGAACAAAGCAGGTATTGCGATTATATATCTCATGACTAAAAAGATTAATAAATCTACTACTTGATGTCTTATGTGTGCGTGACTCAAGAAGTGTCATATAATTTTTCATACGTGATTTAAATATATCTGCATCTACAGGTTTTGAGATGTAATCTTCTGCCCCATTGTTGAGTATATCTCTTCTTTGCTCTACATTATCACTTGTAGAGATTGCAATGATCATTATTTTTTCATGTGATGCACGTATGATACGGCTTGCTTCGATGCCATCCATCTTTGGCATATTGATATCCATAAGTACCATAGAGTACTCTTTTTCATCACACATTTTGACAGCTTCTAGTCCATCATTTGCTTCATCCACATGGAAGATTAAACCCTCCTCCGAAGCATAACTATCTAGTAATGCTTGTAACATTATTCTGTTTGTAGCATTGTCATCAACAACCAATATATTCATAATTATCTCTCACCTTCAAATCTCACTAGTAGCTCACTAACACAGTTATTATAATCTTTTAAACCTTTAGAACGTTTTGATTCTAAAATGATAGGAGAACCTGACTCAAACTGTTGTGCCAATTTGATATCTATCCCTATAGGAGATAAAAGTTTTCCCTCTCCAAAAGAGGTTTTTACCTTGGTGACAGACTCTTTATGCTCATTGATGTGAGGATTATACATCACAGGCAATATAAAGACATCTTCAATCTTTTTTTCTGATTCGTTATTACTTTTATAAAGTGCTCGCATCATCTGACCAACAGCGACAACACCTAAATGATGTGGAACAAAAGGGATCAAAACACTATCTGCAACTTCAAGAGAGTTTTTCAATAAGGCATCAAATGTTGGAGGTGTATCGATAATACAATAATCAAAGAACTCTGCAATATTTTCTCTTTTAAAACGACTCTTTAAAACGCCACGAAGATCAGAATACTCATACACATCAAAAAAAGCCAATGCAGGAGAAAGGGTTAAATTTTTATGTACTGTTGGTATAAATGTTTCACTCAGTGTTTTACCCTCAAAAATAGAGTGTACACCAAGTGTTTCATTTAAATCACATCCAACACCAATAGAGGCATGACCTTGCGTATCGAAATCTAAAAGAAGGACAGAACCATGTTTTGCTAATCCGGTAGCAATATTAACTGCAGTGGTTGTTTTAGCAGAACCACCTTTACGGTTGCTAACTACAATGGTTTTCACTAGTATCAAACCCCTCTAAAACTTTTTGAAAAAGTTTTTTTGTTTCACCAAATTCATAGGAACACTCATAGTTCTTTTTATATGCCATGATAAGTTGTAAAATTGCTAAATGCATATCATCGCATTCTGAAAGTTTAAACAGAACACTCTCTCCAGCTTTTTCTTGTAAAAAATCTCTCAATGGAACAACTTCATCTTCATATATTACAGATGTAAATGTTGCTTCATTATTTTCATATGTTATTGCCATTTTATTCCCTTTATGTTGGTATTTTTATGCTTTTGATGACATTAATCAAATCACCATTTATATCTAAAATGCCATCAAGTTCTAAAAATTCACTTTGAGAGTCTTCTTCATTAGAACATTTAATCTCTGATTCTTCAATATGTGCAATATCATCAATCGCATCAACCTTAATAGCAAAAATTTTATTTTCATTTTCATAAATAAGAAGTTTTTGTAAAGAATTTGCGACAGTATCTAACTCTTCAATAAAAGTATCAAGAGCACCCATTGTATGTGCATAAATATTTTTCACATCTATATCAAAAACTTTTTTTGCTTTTTGTGGATCTTTTTTATAGATCTCTAAAGCATCTCCTCCACAGTTATGAAGTTGCTTATGATACTCTACTAAGGTATTAAAAACCTCTGTAATATGATCATCATAAGAGGTGAAATCGTCAATCCATTTTCCAAGTTCACACATATGAGGATTTGTAGTTTTTGTAAATTCACAGCCTGTAGTTAATGAATCTTCTAAGGCACTAACCCATGAAGTATGTGCAGACTTTAGTTTTGCAAAAAGTGTACGTAGCTCTTCTTGATAGGATTCAAGACCTATCATATTTCTAAAACTGATCACTTTTAATACACTATCTTCATAACTCATCATCCCCTCAATAAGAGGATGAGCATTGGGAACATTTGTTAGATCTCTTGCTTGTATAATTCTTTGTACATGCTCAATACTTACAGCATATTTATTGTTTAGAACACCAAAAACGATTAAATCTATCATCTATGCTACCTTTATCTCTTCTTTGAGTTTTTGAGATATTCCAAGAAGTCCAAGAGGATCAATCGCCATAATAATTTGTCCATTTCCTAAAAGTGCTGTACCACTAAAGAGTGGATGACCTTCCATAATACCAGATAATGGTTTTTGAACCACATCAAGTTGACCTAAGAACTGATTTACAACAACAGCAAGTAAGTTATCTTTGATATTTAACACTACTATAGAGAGAGGTTCATCTTCAGTTGCTTCTTCATTTAACATCGATTTTATAAAGAGTAGTGGTATCACTTCTCCACGAATATACACAAATGGTTCATTGTGAAGATACTCAATCTCTGAACGATCAATTTTCACTGTTTCACTTACACTATCCATAGGGATACCATAATGGATATCATTCATTTGAATATGAAGAAGAGATGTAACAGCAAGTGACATAGGGATTGCAAGTGTAATCACCGTTCCTTGATTTGCTTTTGTTTTAATGTTGATACTTCCACCAAAGCTCTCAATAGATTTTTTCACAACATCCATACCAACACCACGACCACTATACTCAGTAATCTCTTCTGCTGTTGATAGACCTGGAAGTAAAACAAGCTCTGCCATCTCATCTTCACTTAGTGCATCAATCTGCTCAGGTGTCATAAGACCTTTTTCAAGAACTTTACTCGCAACTCTTTCAACATTAATCCCAGCACCATCATCAATAATCTCAATAATAATTCTATCTGATTGTGCATAAGCTTTAAGTTCTACTGTACCACTTGCACTTTTTCCTTTTTGCTCACGCACTTCTGGCATCTCTATACCATGATCAAGGGAGTTTCTCATGATATGAATCATTGGGTCAGCCAACATCTCAATCATATTTTTATCGAGTTTAGTATCTCCACCCTTCATCTCTAATTTTACTTTTTTACCAAGTTTTTTGGCAATATCACGGACAAGTTTAGGGTAACGATCAAAGACATAAGAGATTGGTAACATACGCATACCCATTATAAGATCTTGCAACTGTTCAGATAAACGGTTGATGAAGATATACTTCTCCATAATCTCGCGTTTAATCGTATCGTGAGTCATATCATTTACATTGTCTGCAAGGTATGGAAGAGAGTTTTTAGCAACAAGAAGTTCACCAATTACATTCATTAATGAATCTATCGATTCTTGATCAACTTTTACAGTTTTACCAACAACTGCTTTTTTTGTTTCCTCTTTTGCTTCCTCTTTCACAACTTTAGCTTTTGTAACTTTAGGTGTCTCTTTCACCTTAACAACTTCAGCTTTTTCTTCTGTCTGTACAATTGTTTCTGGCTCTTCACTTGTAGTTACAGTAGGAGTTGCAATCTCAAGTGGCGTTTCATTGAGATAAGCTTGTAGGAACTCTGCTATCTCCTCTTTTGTATCAAATTCACTTGGCATACCTTCTACATAAGAAGATGTTTTTGATAAAATACTCTTAACACGAAGAAGATCATCATCATTTGCAATATAAGATAAAGCTTTATACTGCTGTGTTAATATCTCTTGAACTATCTCTTTCGTATTTTCATTTATATCTTCTTCAGTTGTAGATTCATTGAGCTCTTGAGTAGACTCTGTTTGAGGAGTAGATTCCTCTTCTTCATTTTGAGAAGCACTTTCACTTACTATTGAGTTATCAAGTTGGTATGCTTCACCTTTATAAATATTTGCAAAGAAGTTATTGAGTTTTGTTGTGTCTTTATCATCAATAAGACCTGCAATATCCAAAAATCTTTCTAATTGTGCATACTGAATTGTCTCAGAACCAACTAAATTCATCGAATCTGCTACCTCTTCAGCAATAGTAGCCAAATCAAAATCATCAGCAATACTCATCAACTCTTTTAAAGAATCTATCTGATGTCCACTATCTCCAACATTAATACTTAAAAGTGTTTGCACATCTAAAGGTAAGAGTTGGAGTTCATCAATAAAGTTAAAAAGTGAGTCTTCCATCTCCTCATAAGTTGCATAGATAAATGCGACAATCTGAGTACGAAGGAGTAATCCATCTTCATCTTCTGTACCACTTAAAACACTTTTAGCACTCTCATCACCCATACAAGAAAAAACACCTACAACCTTATCTCCAAGAAGCGAGAGTGTATAGATAGGGTCATTTCCATATACCATACATGAATCATCAACATCAAAATATACAGCATAAAAATTTTCGTTTTTACAAAACTCTTCATCTATAGGAGGGTTTGTAAAAGGGATCTTTGGTGTGTTAACACCTCTGAGCGTTTTCATTGGTAAGTTTACAATAGATGGGATATCTTCCACTAAAACAAAAGGAAGTTCCCACACCACTTCACCCTCTAGCTCTTTACCCATCTGAGCACTAAGTTCTTGTACTATTTTATCTACAACCTCTTCATCAGCATCAACAATTTCACCACTCTCTTCAGCCGCTTCAACAAGGTTCATCACCTCATCAAAAGCATCATAAAGGGCATCTGTCATACCATCTGCAAACTCTAATTTGCCAGAACGTAACATATCAAGAAGATCTTCTGCATGATGAGTGATATTTTTCACCGCTTCAAATCCAACGATACCACTACCACCTTTAAGTGTATGTGCTGCACGAAAAACTGAATTTAATAATTCGGGATCATCTCCACCAATCTCTTCTATATTTTGGTCAATAAAGGCTAAGTTTTCTCTTGCTTCACTTAAAAACTGTTCTAATAATGGATCCATAATTTCTCCTTAACTCTTTACTAAAATATCAATATATGCTTGAAGTTGATCAGGCTTAATTGGCTTGGTCTCAAAAAGATTGGCACCAACCTTATAAGCATTAATCTTATCTTCCTCTTTTGCTTGTGTAGTTACCATTATGATTGGCACCACTTTATGATCCTCTTGTTTGCGTAAATCTTTTATAAAAGAGTATCCATCCATAATAGGCATATTGACATCAACCAAATAAAGATCTATGCTATTATCTAGGCTTTTTTCCAATGCTTCCATTCCATTTTCAGCCTCTAATATATCAATTCCCATAGACTTTAAAATAGCCCCGTGATAATTTCGAACTGTTTTAGAATCATCTACTACCATTACTGTTGCCATCATACTCTCCTAAAAAAATTCTATTGCATCATCTGCATCTTCAAGTGCAGACTTTCCAGAGAATCTATCTTTTTTATCTTGTGCTTCTTTGAGTGTTGCATCTAACTTCTCTTGTAATTTTGTAATACTCTCAGTTGCTAAGTTTTCATCATTTTTGTAAGTATGAGAAAATACTTCTATAGCACTTCTCATACTATCAATCGCCTCAATCGTTGCATTTAACTGTTGTGAGACAATATCTTGGTATTGCATTGCAGTCAAGACATCATCATCAACTTCTAAATTATTTTTTTCTATAAAACCATTTATCTTCACAATCGAATCATGCGAAAGATTAACAACATCTTCTTGAACATTTTTTATATGTTCTAACAAAGAGTCTAAAGAGTTTAAAATCAACATTTATACACCTTTACCTATGCAGGTAGTCTTAAAACTCTAGTAATAGCTTGTTTTAACTGTGCAGGATTAAATGGTTTTACAATCCATCCTGTTAAGCCTAATGCTTTACCTTGTTGTTTTAATTCTGCCTTTGTTTCTGTCGTAAGCATTAAACATGGCGTTCTCTTTGTTGAGGGAACTTCACGAAGAGCTTTTAAAAACTCAAAACCGTTCATCACAGGCATATTTAAATCGGTAATGATTAAGTCTGGTGTCATACCAGCTTTAATCTCTGCAAGTGCTACCTGTGCTTCTGTATATTGTTTTACTTCTATTGGCATGGAGCTTGTTACCATCTTTGTTGATGCTAATGCTGTCTCGCTATCGTCTACAAATATTACTAATGGCATATCTTCTCCTATTTTTGATAAATTAATGTTGAATCTATTTTTTTTGCTTTAAATACTGAAACAATTCGGCTCATATACTCAGCATGTCCTAAAAGAACATAACCACCAGGATTGAGCATATCATAAAATGTCATAGCAACCTCTTTACGAGATGCATCATCAAAATAGATAAGCATATTTCTTGAAAAGATCACATCGAACTTTCCAAGCTTACGCATCTGTGTTTTGTCAAACACATTTGCTACTTTAAAATCAACCGTACCTTGAAGATCTTCCCCTAATTCATAACCAAGCTTTTTTTTCACAAACCATCTATTAAGTATAGGTTTTGGTATCGCATGGATTGAACGGTCTGTATATTTTGCTGCTTTCGCTTTTTCGATCACTGTTGAGTCTATATCTATCCCAACCACTTCTATATCTCTCTCTTCTACGACTTTACCCTCTTCTACTATATGAAGAATCATCGAATAAGGTTCTTCCCCTGTTGAACAAGGAGAAGATAATATACGTAGCGGTTTGCCTGCAGGCATTTTCGCATGTAACTCTGGTAGTATTTTATTAACAAGAACTTCAAACTGATCTTTTTCTCTAAAAAAGTATGTTTCATTTACAGTGATGGCGTTCATCAGCTCTTGAAATTCATCACCATCTTTGTCGTCAAAACGTAACTTAAAGAAGTATTTTCTAAAACTATCCATACCAAGCTCATCTGCTCGTCTATCTATATACTTTGCAAGTTTATCAAAGTGTTTCTCTTCTTCGAGATATATTCCACTCTTTCTATAAATAAATTCACCGATTTTTGCAAAATTTTCTTTTGATAAAAGGCGTGCCATCTTTTCTTATCCTTTTATCAATTTTATTGCACCATCCACTGCAAACTCAGCATAAAAGTCTCCAGCAAATCGTTCTTTTAAAGATTCTAAAAGTGGTATATCTTCCACCTCTCCAATCTCTCCCATATAATCAACTGCAGTCATTGCTACATTGATATCTTCTTCATTTTCTAAGAGTTCCACAAGCATGTCTCGTGATTCTGAAAAATCTACATCTCCCAAAACATTGATAGCAAAAATTCTCAAGTCCCTATCATCACCTATCAAAAACTTCACTATATAGTATTTGATAGAATCACCAAAGTTTCTCAATATTGAGATTCCAAGATTTCTAATATAGGCATTACTAAGCTTTAGGAGATCCATAATCTCTTCTATGGGAGCATCATCAGGGTCCATACTTGAGATAACAGCAGCAATTTTTGTTGATGTTTGAGTATCTGTATCTTCATTTCTTATAGACTCTACAAGAAATTTTCCTCCTCCATCAAACTTCGCAATCTCTTCTATCGCATAATCTCTTGCATCACTCGCTTGGGCGGAATAAAAGAATTCTGTAGCATCGCGAAGAGTTGAAAATACCGGAAACTCTTCAACTTCTTGGCTTGTGTGTTGTTTAATTAATGCCATCTATTCCCCTTACCTTTTACTTTAGTGTTGCTATTTTTTTCAAGATTTGTTTAAAATCAAGTTGTTCCATAACACCACCTCTATCGTATGCTTCTTTTGGCATACCATATACCGTAGCACTCTCTTCACTCTCACCTATAGTATAAGCTCCAGCATTTTTTAATGCGACCATAGCATCAGCACCATCATCACCGATACCTGTCAAAATCACACCAATAAGATTTTTTGCATCAAAAACCTCTAAGGCAGAAAACATCATATCATTAACACTTGGTTGAAAAAAGTTATCACCCTTTTGCTTATCTTCACGAATAACAATCTTTCCAGAAACTTTTTTTGCAAAATTCATATGCACACCACCACGTGCTACATAGATATTTCCTGGTAGAACTTCCATGTTATGAGCACTCTCACGTACAGGTAAAACAGCTGCACGGTCAAGTCTTGTAGCAAATGCTGCGGTAAACTGTTCTGGCATATGTTGTACTATACATACCGGATATTTAAAATTTGCAGGTAATGAACTACAGATCTGTTCAATCAAGCCTGGCCCACCAGTTGAAGAACCAATAAGTACCACTTTTGTAAGTGGTAGGCTACTTGTTGGTACAGATGATTCCTCTTTTTGTACCACTCTTCTTCTCTCTCTTGATGGTGCAGCTGAACGCATCGCTTGGCGTTTTAATCTTCTTGGAGATATACGACTAATAGATTGTACTTTTTGTAAAATCTCTTCTCTATTTTCTTTACGTCCAACATTCATCGTCCCTGGTTTAGCTATATAATCAATAGCACCAAGATCTAAGGCATCCATAGTAATTGTTGCATCTTCTGTTGTAAGAGAACTTATCATCAATATAGCAGTTGGTTTTTGTGCCATAATCTGTTTCACAGCTTCTATACCATCCATCACTGGCATATTGATATCCATTGTGATTGCATCATATTGTGTTTGAGTTGCTTTATCAACAGCTTCTTTCCCATTTTTTGCTACATCTATCTCAAAATCTAAGGTAGAGATAATCTCACTTAACTGCTTTCTGACTAATGCTGAATCATCTACGATAAGTATTTTTTTTGCCACTATATTTCCTTTTCCTCTAGCAAGGTATTTACATCCATCACTAGCACTAATCTACTTCCATCATCGAGATAAAGTATATTTGTAAAAAACTCTCCATCCTCTTCACGGATATCACTACTCTTGACATTGATAATATCACTCACACTATCTACCGTAAATCCAATCCGTACATTATTGATATTGCATACAATAATCTTAGAATCTTCATTGGTATGAGCATCAAGGCCTAGCTTTTTAAAGAGAGAAACAATACTTACAACTTGCCCTCTAATATTGATAATTCCATCAATATTTTCATCACTAAATGCGACCTCAGTTGAAGGTACAATATCTATAATTTCATCAACATTAGCTACATCAAAGGCATACTCTTTGCCATTAAGCTTAAAGACTATCACTTCCATTGCAAAATCATCACCATTAGAGAGAGTCTCTTTAACCTCATGATCTATAAATGCATCATTCTCTTTAAATATATTCTCTAAGACCGTTCCATCAAAGAAAGAGATAAGTGAATTTGAATCATGGATTACTCCCGTTATCTTCGCTTGATCTAATGTTTCATTCATATACTCAACATCAGTTATAAGAAAGTTTTTTATATCTATAATTTCATCAATTAATAGGCCCACTTTTTTACCATTATGTGAAGCGACTAAGATACGATTTTTTTCACTTTTATTTGCATCAAAGCCATAATATTTTCTTAAATCAATCACCATCAACAGTTCATCACGTAATGTTATAAGACCCATCACCTCATCTGAACTGCCTACTATCTCAGTAATCTCTTGATCAGCTAATATAATTTCCTGAAGGTAGTCGATATTTAAGGCAAACTTTTCTCTATACATTGAAAAGATAAGAAATCTATGCGATTCAATCTCTTTTTCAAGCTCTTGTTTGACCTTACCATTTTTAATCTCTTTGGCATCAATCTTTACACTATTGACTTTGGCTATAAGTTTTTCTAGAGAGATCACTTGCACTAGCATATCTTCATATTTATATATCGCTATAACAGGATCATCTTCTTGTTCTATATACTCTATATTTGCTTGGTCTATCTCTACTGTATTGTAAACTTCACTTACTAAAAGTGCATTGCTTGCATAACTATCATTTAAACTTAAAAGTCTTGTTTTATCTGCAGCATAATCAACCTCAGACATCCCAATCAAAAGATTTAAATCTAGCAATGAAACAATATTTCCAGCAACTGCACAAAGTCCTCTTACACCAGCAGGTCTTAATGGAAGTGGCATAAGAATAGGTACACGAGAGATCTGGTTTATATCTTGTGTTGATACACCATAATTTTCTGCACCATTTTTAATGATTAGTATCTCTTGGACTTCCATTTATTTACCTACTTTACCCTTGTTGTAGTTCATCTGCCATTACAGCAAGCTCTTCAACACCCTCACTAATATGTGAGACAGTTTCAATAATGAGTTCACTCGCTTTACGAGATTCCATCGCGTTTCTTGCACTAAGCTCTACCGCTTTTTGTATCTCACTTACACCAATATTTACCTGATTCATCCCCTCAAGGTTTTGATCATTTACAGCTTTAAGCCCTGTATATCTATCTAGTAAATCTACTAACATATCAGAGATAGTTCCAATATCTGCTATTAGCGTATCGATTGTATTTTGTTCTTGACTTTGAGATGTTAAAAGGTTGTTCCAGTTTGTTTTTACAATATCTATCTCAGAGTTCATAGATTCAACAATATCATTAATTTTTTCAGTGTTTGAGCTAGAATCTTTTGCAAGGTTACGGATATCTGAACTTACTACTGCAAAACCTTTTCCAAAGTCACCAGCACGGGCAGCTTCAATCGAACCACTAATTGCAAGCATATTTAACTGAACAATAGAGTTAGAGATATTTCCTACTGTTTTATCAACACTTTTTGTCTCTTTTACAATGATATCAAGCTCATCTGCTGCAGAATTACCTTGATTGATAGAATCACTAAAAGAAGATCGAATCTCTACTACTATTGATTTTACATCATTAAATGAAATTTTAAGAAGGTCAAAGTTACGTCTTGCGATATCTATAAGTTTGTCTATATCTCTAGCAGCATCAACACCAGCTTCTATAAGTTCTTTGTTATTTAGTGCACTTTGATTTGTTGTGTGTGATGAAGATTCAATTTGATTGAGTGCTTCAGTAACATCTTCTAAGGCATTTTGGATATCGTCCATGTTTCCACCAATAGTATCAGCAGAGAGTGCAATATCTTCAGCAGACTTCATAGTATCTGTAGAGTATTTTAACTCTTCTGCTAAAGAGGAAAGATCTTTGATATCATCTTCTGTTTGAGCAAGTGCATCTGATTGCACTTCAATACCATTTAAAGTTTTCTCAACAGAGAGTGCTATCTCACTTGATGCATTTGCAATATCTTGAGAACCATCATTGATCTTGCCAACTAGGTCACCAAGTCTATCTGTATATGTACTTACACTACGTGCTGCTTCAACAGAATAGATAGCAATTTTAGAAAGCTCTTCCATTTTAAAACTAAGTGAATTTCCCTTCGTTCCATTGTCGGAGATGATGTCAGTTGTCACACCAATACTTTTAATAATATTGTCAATGCTTCCTTGAATTTTATTAACAAGCTCAGAGATAAACTCAGCATTTTTTTCACTCTCACCAGCTAAAGCACGTGTCTCATCAGCAACAACTGCAAAACCTTTTCCATGCTCTTTTGCACGTGATGCTTCAATAGCAGCATTTAAAGCAAGTAGATTTGTCTGATCTGCAATCTTAGCGATAAAGCCTACAGCATCCCCAATGTTTTGTGAACTTACTTTAAGCTCTTCACTTTTTGTTGAACTAGCTTTTGCAACTGTAACTGCATTATCCATTCTCTCAACAGAATTATTTACTTTTCCTACAGAGCCTAAGATACTATCACCAGCTGCAAGTGTTGAAGAGATCACCGTTTCAATCGTAGAGTTCATCTTGTTAATATTGGAGTTGATACTTTTTACATTTACTAATGCTTGCTCACTTGCTCCACTATTCTCTTCTGCTGCTGTAGCGATCTGTTCCATAGAAGATTTTAACTCTTCAATAGCACTTACACTCTCTTGTGCATTTTCAAGTATAGTCATTGACACACCTGCAATACTTTCACTAATCTGTTGCTGTTTTGCTAATGTTCTTTGTTTTCTTTTATCGTTACCTGATGCTACAACTGCTGAAGCTGAGCTTGAGTTACCTTTTTTCACTAATGCCATTACGAAATCCTTTTGCCTAGTCTAATGTTGCATAAAGCTCTTGAGCTTTTTTAATATCTTCACGAGATGGTTTTACTCTAATAGAAACATATTTAGTATTGCCATTTTTATCTACTGAACGAAGTACTGTTGCATATACCCAGTAGTATCCACCACCTTTACGAGCATTTTTTACAATCCCTGTCCAAAAACCTTTACTTTGAGCATCATCCCAAAGAGATTTAAATGCAGCACGAGGCATATCTGGATGACGAACAACATTATGTGGTTGTCCTAGAAGCTCTTCTTTTTTAATATTTGCAACTTTTAGAAAAGAATCACTTGCATACTTTACAATACCCTTCTCATCAGTTTCAGATAAAAGGTACAAATCATTGTAAAGAACCTCTCCATCATCTAGAAATGTCAAACCTTCGGTATTTATATCATGATCATTATTTTTTGACACTGTAAACCTCCACGAAAAATTAATTACTTGTAGAATACTCTTTAAAAACTAAAATTAAATTAAAACAGCAATATTTTTTGAAGTTTTAGTATTTTTTTATTATTTGTTTTGATTTTATTGTGGGAAGTGGGAAGAAAAGAAGTACCCTCTAACAAGAGGATACTAGAAGAAACGGTTGGAATTAGATGTTATCTCTAATACCTAAGTCTGATACTAATTTATTGTAAGCATCTTTTTGAGTTCTTTTGAAGTATTTCATTAAACGACGACGTTGACCAACAAGTTTAAGAAGTCCTAAACGTGATGCGTGATCTTTTTTGAATATTTTTAAGTGCTCTGTTAACTCTGCAATTCTTTCAGTAAGTAATGCAATTTGAACTTCACTTGAACCAGTGTCGTTTTCATTACGTCCGTATTTTGCAACTATTTCTTGTTTTTTAGCCGAATCTAAAGCCATAATAGCCTCCTGATGGGTATAATAATCTAACATTAATGCATATCTGCAGAAAGTTGAAGTGGGATTATAGCTAAATTTATCTTTATTTTATCTAATATCCAAGCTATTGTGAGAGGGAAAGCAAATTGTTCCTCATCCATAATACTCTTTTTAACTTCTTTAGCTATAATCTTACAATCTAAAATACAATATAAAGTTTTTCAATTATGTTAATTACACGTGCCAGTGAGTATGCAATACTTTCACTTATTGTTTTATCTAAAGCCACATCACCAAAAGACAGTGAAACACTCTCTCGTGATTTGACAATATCCAAAAGTTTTTTAGCAAAGATTTTACAATCTCTTGCAAAAGGAAACATCCTTAAATCATACAAGGGTGTCAATGGTGGTTTTATACTAGAACGCGACCCAAAAGATATTAGTATGCTTAGTATTATGACCTGTGTGGAGGGGAAAGCTCCAGCTGTATTTGATTGTGCATCTTCTGTTAATGATTGCCCCTCTGACAAGGCAGATATCTGTGCTATCTGGCCTTTTCTTAACAGACTACAAGGGAAGATAGACCATTTTCTAGCAGAACTTACTCTTGCAGATATTCTAGACTAGGTATTTTGTTTGGCAAAAAAACTCACACTTAGACAACAGATTGGTACAACACTAAACTTCTTACTAGGGCAACGTGACCTTAGTGTTGTTATTTTTGTTATGGCAATTTTAGCTATTATTATAGTACCCCTTCCATCGGCTATGCTCGATGTTTTACTGACTGTTTCTATGGCGTTTGCAGTTTTGATATTACTTATCTCGCTTTATGTTCCAAAGCCAACAGACTTGACCACATTTCCTACACTCATTCTTATCCTGACACTTTTTAGGCTTTCACTAAATATCGCGACAACAAGAATGATCTTGAGTCATGGTAGTGAAGGACCCGATGCTGTAAGTGATATCATCACCAGCTTTGGTGACTTTGTTGTAGGTGGGAACTATGTGATCGGAATCATTGTCTTTTCTATCTTAGTTCTTATTAACTTTATGGTTATCACTAAAGGTTCCACAAGGGTTGCAGAGGTTGCAGCTCGTTTCGTACTTGATTCTATGCCAGGAAAACAGATGGCCGTTGATGCCGATTTAAATGCTGGACTCATAGATGATGCTCAAGCAAAAGCTCGTCGTGCAGAGATACTCCAAGATGCTAACTTCTATGGTGCAATGGATGGTTCGAGTAAGTTTGTCAAAGGGGATGCTGTTGCGGGTATTATTATTACCCTGATTAACATCATTGGTGGTTTTCTTATTGGTGTTTTTCAACACGATATGAGTGTTGGAGATGCTGCTTCAACCTTTACACTTCTTACTATTGGTGATGGTCTTGTTGGACAAATTCCTGCACTTATCATCTCTACAGCCACTGGTATTATGATTACAAGAAGTTCCAGCGATGGTGATAATTTTGCAGAGGGAACAATCAATCAGATGGTTGGAAATGCGAAAATCATGATGATTGTTGGGTTTATTATGATCCTTTTTGCACTTGTCCCAGGTCTTCCTACTGCTTCTATGGGATTTGTAGGAATCCTTTTTGCCTCTCTTGGATGGGCTATCTACAAATTTGACAAAGGTGAATTAAGTATCTTAGATGTTGAAAACCTAGTAGGGAAAAAATCTCAAGAGCAGATCAATAAAGAAAAAGACGCTATTCGTCCGAAAAAATCTCATGAAGAGATTGCAAAAGAGGAAGAGAGTGCTCTTGAAGATATACTCAAGGTGGAGATGTTGGAACTAACCTTAGGCTATCAGCTCATCCGTTTAGCTGATGATTCTCAAGGGGGAGATCTCCTTGAGCGTATCCGTTCTATGCGTAGAAAAATCGCATCAGATTTTGGCTTTTTAATGCCACAGGTTCGTATACGCGACAATCTTCATCTTCAACCCCAACAGTACCAAATCCTTCTCAAGGGTGTGAGTATCGGTGAGGGTGAAATTCAACCAGATAAATTTTTAGCCATGGATAGTGGAATGGCAACGGGTGAGATCTCAGGTGAAGCTACAAAAGAGCCTGCCTTTGGACTTGATGCACTTTGGATAGCACCAGAACTTAAAGAGGATGCCATCATTAATGGCTATACAGTTGTAGATCCAGCAACAGTCATCTCTACACATATGAGTGAGCTTATCAAACGTAATGCGGAAGATTTACTGACTCGACAAGAGGTACAAACACTTATAGACAAAATTAAAAATGACTTTCCTGTTATTATTGATGATGTTTTAAAAGTTGCTAGCATAGGACTTATTCAACGTATACTCAAAGCCCTGCTTCATGAGAAAATTCCTCTTAAAGATATGCTCACTATTTTAGAAACTATCGCAGATATTGCAGAGTATACAAAAAATGTAGAGGTTATTACTGAGCAGGTAAGAGCAAAACTTTCACGTATCATCACTCAGATGTATTCTAGTGAAGATGGTGTTATCAGGCTTTTAACTTTCGATACAAACTCTGAGCAATTAATGCTTGAAAAATCTCAAGAGCAAGATGGTATGAGAAACCTTATGCTCAATGTTGGTGAGATTAATGCTCTAATACAAGCAACATCTACCAAAGCAGCTGAACTCCTTCAAAAAGGAGTTTCACCTGTTGTAATCATAGTTGATCCACAATTACGTCGTGGTGTTGCAGAGATATTTGAGCGTTTTTCACTCGATGTTGTAACACTTTCCCATGCAGAGATAGACTCCTCTGCAACCTTTGAAGTGATGGGCTCCATCTCAATCAATACAACAAATACTACAAATTAATACAAGGCTAATAATGCAAAAGAAAATTCACCATCTCTCCCATATCGATCTTGACGGTTACAGCTGTCAACTTGTTATGAAGTACACTCCTTACGATATAGTTAATTATAATGCAAACTATGGTGCAGAGGTCAAAGAGAAACTTGATATGATTTTAGAAGCTATCAAAAGTTCTAAAGAGAGTGCTCTTATACTTATCTCAGATTTAAATCTTACTGCAGATGAATCACGTTGGCTTAACAAAGAGGTTAACAAACTAAATGATAACAAGCAAGAGGTAAAAATCACCCTTCTTGACCATCATGGTAGTGGTGAAGAGAGTGCAAAAAAATATGATTGGTACTATCTTGATACAACAAGATGTGCAACAAAAATAGTCTATGACTATGCAAAAGAGCATTTTGAATTTGATGAACCATCTTGGATGTGTAAATATGTAGATATAGTTAATGCTGTAGATTTATGGAAACAAGAGGAGAAAGAAAACTTTGAATTTGGAAAAGTATGTATGCGCCTAGTTACAGAAACGCGAGAACTCAACCGTGTTATGTTTGCAGATGCGGATTCAAACTATAAGCTCTCCCTTCTTTTAGAAGCGGCTACTTTTATAGATAAAGAGGATGCAAATATTGTTCTTGATGAGCAGATACATTCACTTAAAAAAGCATTCTTTAAAGAAGATAAAAACGACACCCTCGATAACCTAGCAACAAAGTATGTTGTAAAACTTTTAGGTGAACTTAGATCAGATAAAACAATATACTACAAAGGCTACAGAGGTTATCTTAGCTATGGAGTAGGCAATACTTCTATCGTTGGAAATGGCTTTTTAACAACTTACCCTGAATACGATTTTATCGTTGATGTAAGCTATAGAGGGACGATGAGTCTAAGAGCAAATAACAATGTAAGTGTAGCTCAAATCTCTAAAGAGTGGGCAAATGGTGGTGGACACCCAAATGCTGCGGGTGGAAGAATTCAAGGCTTTAAAGAGCAATATAGATACGATAAAGTAAAACAACAGATTGAAAGACTTATAAACGACAAAGAATCTCGTGCTGGTTCACTTGATTATAAAAAAGAGGACTAATCCTCTTTTAGTTATTTAAAAAATATCTCTCAATTCCATTTGCTAAACCCTGAGCAAGAGTTTTTTGATATTTTTTATTGACCAAATTTTTTGCTTCTTTTGGATGTGATATAAATCCAACCTCAACAAGTACAGATGGCATCTGAGCACCTACAAGTACCCAAAATGGTCCATCTCTTACTCCCGCATCTTTTACATGTTTATACTTCTTATTGAGTGATGCCAACATCCCACGTTGCAGGTCAATAGCTAATTTATTTGATGCTATAATATTGTGAGAATTGAGTGTATTCAAAAAGGCAGATTTTCCATAGAAATTTGCATCACTTAAATCTGCCGAGTTCTCTTTGGCTGCTACTCGCTTTGCTCTTTCAGAACGCGATGTTGAAAGAAAATAACACTCTATCCCCTCTGCTCTAGATGCATTTTTTTTACTGACAGCATTAGCATGAATACTCACAAAAATATCTGCTTTTTTTCTATTTGCAAATTTAGTGCGATTGCTTAGTTTTACAAACTTATCTTTATCTCTTGTCATATACACTTTGTAACCACGAGATCTTAAAATATTTTTTAGTGTTTGTGCTATCTGAAGTACTACAACTTTCTCTCTATAGTGTTTATAGCCTATTGCACCTGGATCTTTTCCACCATGACCTGCATCGATAACGATCACTTTACTTCTATCGAGTCTTTTTGGGTACTCTTTTTTTGCAACTGGCTTAGAAGAATTTTTGAGAGAAAAATTGATAATAAGCTTAGAAAGCTCTCTTTTAAAATGGATATTGACTTTAGATGAATCTTCAATCACTAAACGCAGTGTATTTGAATTATACTGTGCAAGTTTAATTCTATCTATACCTTTTTTACGAAGATTTTGTGATTTTGTAAGCATAGAGGCATGAATATCAAATACATATCTATAACGCTTTTTCTTTGGGTCATAAAGGGTAAAATAATTGATCTGTTTCGAGGAGAGCTTCTTGTCAAACTTCAAAACAAGTCTTCCATTATCCCAACGAATTGATTTGAGTTTATGGGAAGATGTTACTTTAATCTTTTTCTTTGATTTAGTAGAAGTTTTTTTTGATTTTGGGGCTTTATATACAGACTTAGGTTTTCTTTGTTGAAGCTCTTTTTCGTACTGAGACACATCAATACGAAGCTTATTTCCACTCTTAACAATCCCTTTAAGTGCACTCAAACGCAATTGAGAGTCTTCATTCATTAAAGCACGAAGGTAAAGATTTTTGTAGTCGTTATAAGCACGGAACTGATTACTTTTGTTACTTGAATTTACGAACCCATTTGCACGTTTAAGTATGGCACTATTTGAGAGTGCAAAAAGGGAAAATGTCAGTAGTAAAAGGAGGAGAAGTGAACGAAGCATCTAGTACTTATTCACCCTCCATAAGTTTGTTTAAAAGTTCTTCTACTGAGATAATCTCATTAACTTTGTAACCATTTGTACCTGAGAAGAAAAGACCAGTTTCAAGGTTTCCTTCATAAGCATCTGAAAGTCTATCTGCTATACAAAAACCAACTACTTTTGCCTCTTCACCACGATTACATGGAGCAACACAATTAGATATACATTTAATGGCAGGCCCTTCGCGTTTTTCCACAAGTTTTGTAAGGTTAGTTCGAATACCTTGTGCTGGGTAACCAACAGGAGAACTCATAAGTTGAATATCTTCCTCTTTTGCATCAAGTAACACTTTTTTGAAGTTTGCATGTGCATCACATTCATAAGTGGCAATAAAACGCGTACCCATTTGAACAGCTTTAGCACCACGGCTCATCATATCTTCAATGTCGTTTTTATCCCAAACACCACCTGCTGCAATTACTGGAATATCTCCCCAAAGTGCTGCTTCTTCTACAACCGGTCCAACAATGTTTTCAAGTTGGTTCTCTTCCATCTTACACTGCTCATAAGTAAAACCTTGGTGTCCACCAGATTTAGGACCCTCAACTACTACAGCATCAGGAATTCTATCGTAGCGTTTTTTCCAACGTTTACAGATGATTTTAAGTGCTTTCGCAGAAGAAACAATAGGTACAAGGGCAACATCAGGATAACCCTCTGTAAACTCTGGCATATTTGTAGGAAGTCCAGCACCTGTAATAATGATGTCAATACCTGCTTCACAAGCATCACGAACAACACGACCATAATCATTAATAGCATACAAAATATTTGCTGCAAGAGGTTTATCACCACAAATACCACGAGCACTTTTTATAATTGCTTTAAAACCTTCTGGAGAATAAAAATTAGCCTCACTTAATGGACGATCAGAAACTAGCTTTTTAGAATACTCTTTGTTTTTATAATATCCTGTTCCAACAGCCGATATAACACCAAGTCCACCATTTGCTGAAACTGTACCAGCAAGCTGATCCCAAGAGAGACCAACACCCATACCACCTTGAACAATAGGCTTAGGAATTGTATATTTTCCAATTTTTAAAGATTCAAAACTCATTAGTTTACCTTCAATTTTGCAAATTTTCTTTTTCCAACTTGGAGGAGATACTCTCCTGTTGAAAGTTGTAACTTTTCATCTGTTACTTTTTCTTGGTTTATTTTAACGCCACCTTGCTTAATATCTCTTCTAGCTTGAGAAGTTGATGGCTCAATGTTACAATCTACCAAGGCTTTAGCTATCCAAATCTCTCCATCACAACTAAATTCAGCAATATCTGTTGGAATTTGACTTTTGGCATGTACTTTTTCAAACTCATCTTTTGCATTTTTTGCAGCAGCTTCATCGTGGAATCTTGCAGTAATTTCTAGAGCTAAAGACTCTTTTACTTTTTTAGGATGAAGTGAACCATTTTCTACACCCTCTTTAATCTTCGCTATCTCTTCTAAAGATTGTGTACTTAAAAGCTCAAAATAACGCCACATTAAATCATCAGAGATACTAAGAATTTTTCCAAACATATCGTTTGCTTCATCTGTAACACCGATGTAATTCCCTAAAGATTTAGACATTTTTTGCACACCGTCAAGACCTTCTAAAATCGGCATCATTAAAACAGCTTGTTGCTTTTTAATCTCATATGCTTTTTGAAGTTGGCGACCCATCAAAAGGTTAAACTTCTGGTCTGTCCCACCTATCTCTATATCAGATTTTAAGTGTACAGAATCGTAACCTTGAAGTAATGGATACATAAATTCACTCACAGCAATTGGAGCTTGAGCTGCATAGCGTTTTGAAAAATCATCGCGTTCTAACATACGTGCAACTGTCAAGTTAGAAGCAAGTTGTAGCATCCCAGCAGCTCCTAGAGCTTCTAACCACTCTTTATTGTAAACAATATCTGTCTTAGACTCATCTAAAATCTTAAAAGCCTGAGAGGTATATGAAGCAATATTTTTTACAATATCATCATCACTCAGTACTTTTCTAGTAGCACTTTTTCCAGTAGGATCACCAATAGTAGCTGTAAAATTTCCTATAAGAAACTGTACACGACCACCATATTTTTGAAATGTTGCAAGTTTTTGTAAAAGAACAGTATGTCCAAGGTGTAAATCTGGTGCAGTTGGATCAAAACCAGCTTTTACTGTATAAGTTTTACCCTCATCATAGTATGCTTTTAAAAGTTTTTCTATTCTCTCTATGTCGATTATCTCTGCACAACCTCTTTGTATCTCTCTTAAGGCTTCTTGTATCATCTCTTATCTTCTCTTTTTGTAAAATTTTATCTATCTGTACGCATCATCGGTACGGATTAAGTGTATCACTTTTATTTTGGACTCTATTTTAGCGCGCAATGCATTAATATCTGCTTCTTTTGCTTCAAAACCAAGCTCACAGTACTTCGTATAATCAACACTCTCTTTTCCAAGTTCAATAGAATTAATATCTATATTTAACTTCACCAAATAACTTAAGAACTCAGCAAGTGCTCCTTTTTCATTATGTAATGAAGCTATAAGTTTGTAGTTATAAAGTTTTTGTCCTGCCCATTTCACAAAAACCATAGGAGCTTTCTCTTCTAAAAGTTTCCCTGCATTTTTACACATCTTATGATGAACATGAGCCTTCCCTTTTTCTAAAAACGCCATCACTTCATCACCAGTTTTTGGATGACAACAATAATCAAATACTACATCATTAATACTCTTACTTGAATAGATCTCTAAGCCAGCTATCTCATAACTTTTTAACTTAAATCTATGACGAGATATAAAACCGTGGAAACGATTATTTTGACTTATCTCTGTAACATATTTGTGTATGACATTTTTAAACTGCTCTATATCAGTAGGGATACTTGAAACACTGTCACAATGGTGTGCCTCAAACCACTCCTCTACTCTTGATGGGTTAAGATTCATCGCAGTCGCTACAATTGATATGCTTGATTTTTGGTTTATCTCACGAATACGTGCATTACAATTGAGCTTCATATTTGTCTGTGCTTTTGATGTTTGCACAGCATCTAGCCAAGAGCATCTTGTGATAACTTTTTCATCTGTGATTATTTTTACTATATCACCATTATTCAACTCTGTAAGTAGAGAAGATTTTGTCTTATTAACAAGGGCCCCTACTGCTTTATTTCCCACTTCAGTATGCACTGCATAAGCAAAATCAAGTGCTACTGCACCACGAGGCAGTGTAAAAGCATCTCCCGTTGGTGAGAATACAGAAATATCTTCCGAGTACAAATCATTTTTTATCAGTGCATAAAAATCTTCTACACTTTCGTTTTGATACTGTAAGTTATCGAGCCAGTCGAGTTTGACATTGTTGCCACCCGATTTATATTTCCAATGAGCAGCAACTCCAAGTTCAGCAGTTTTATGCATCTCATGTGTTCTTATCTGCACCTCAAAAATAGCAGTATTATAAAAAACAGTAGTATGGATAGTTTGATAGCCATTATCTTTAGCCACTGAGATATAGTCTTTAAAACGCGATGCAAGTGGACGGAAATTAAGATGTATAAGCCCTAAAATATTGTAACACTTCACTGCATCTGTTGTTAAAATTCTTACTGCTAAAAGGTCAAGTACCTCATCGATACTTACACCCTTTCTTTGCATCTTCAAGTAGATAGAGTAACGGTGTTTAATGCGTGAGAGTACTTCAAAATCATCTTCACAAAAGCCATTTTTGATAAGCAGTTTTGTGATCGATTCTTTGAAATCGTTGAGTTTCATCTCTATGGCATGATAGTTTGTATCGAGATAGTTATCTATATGATGTTTCTCTTCAGGAAACAGATACCCAAAACTCAAATCTTCTAAGATGTTTTTCAAAAAGCTGATACCCAAACGGTGAGCAATTGGGGCATAAACAACAAGAGTCTCTTCTGCAATACGTTTTTGTTTATGCTCAGCTAAGGCATCAAGTGTAAGCATATTGTGAAGTCTATCACAAAGTTTTACCACTAAAACACGAACATCCTCTATACTTGCGATTAGCATCTTCCTAAATGTAAGTGCAGAGACCACAAGTTTCTCATCAGAGTATGAGGGGATAAGCTCCGCATCACGAATGATATCTATCTTTGTTAATCCCTCAACAAGATGTGCAACATCCTTACCAAAAAGCTCACCAATTTCTTCTATTTTTGTTTCTGTATCTTCAACTACATCATGCAAAAGAGCAGCAATTGCCATAGATTCATCATCTGTGATAGATGATACAATAGATGCTACTAAAATAGGATGAATAATATAAGGCTCACCACTTTTACGAAACTGATGTTTATGAGCTTCTATGGAGTATTGAAGTGCTTTTTCTAATTCGGGAGTTTTTTCTATTTGTGAAAAAAGGTAGGAGGATGCTGAGTCAACATCATGAAGATGTTTGACCTTGTCTATATTTACTTGACTCAGCGGCAAGTGTTTACTTTTCTATATCTACAAAGCCCTTAACTACTACAAGGCCTTCTGCGATTTCCATAAGTGCCAAATCTACTGACTTGATGCTATTTGGATCAATATTTAATTTACTTGTTGCACCATTTTCAAGCTGGTCACAACGAGTTGCTACTGCTATTGCTAATTGGTATCTATCCATATTTGGATTATCATTTAAAACTTTTGCTGTTAATTCTTCAACTTTCATTTTTTTCCTTTGAATTTATTTTACGATTGAGCAATTTGCCATATTGCCATTTAAAATATCGAGAAGATTTCCCTCTATTGACATGTCACAAACGATGATTGGAAGAGAGTTATCTTTTGCTAGAGCAATTGATGTATCATCCATCACTTTGATATGATCTTGAAGAGCCTGATCATATGTAAGCTCATTTAATTTAACTGCATCGCTGTACTTTACAGGATCTTTATCATAAACGCCATCAACTTTTGTTGCTTTTATAATCACTTCAGCACCTATCTCTACTGCACGAAGTGTTGCAGCTGTATCTGTTGTAAAGAAAGGGTTTCCTGTTCCTGCTGCAAAAATCACTACACGACCTTTTTCAAGATGACGTGTTGCTTTACGATTAATGTAAGGCTCTGCAATTTGTTCCATTTTGATAGCAGTTTGCATACGAACTTCAAGTCCTGCATACTCACAAGCTTCTTGCATCGCTACACCATTGATAACAGTAGCAAGCATACCCATATAGTCACCCGATGTACGCTTAATAATGCCATCTTGTGCAGCTGTCACACCACGGATAATATTTCCACCACCAATAACAATACCAACTTCAATGCCAGCATCAACAAGAGACTTAATCTCTTGGGCGATATACTTTAAAATCTTTGTGTCAATCCCATGACCTGCCTCACCAGCAAGAGCTTCACCTGAAAACTTTACTAAAACACGTTTGTTATTAGTCATGCATACACCTTTTTATAAAAATCCGTGAATTATACTAAAAAATCTCTTTAAATCTGCTTTGAGCAAACTGACTACTTCGTATAAAGCATAATAAATGGCATAATTTCTGAAAAAACGACTGCTCTTCTGTTCTCATTAGAGTGTAAAATAAGGTCTAACATTTGTGCAATATTTTCATCTATATTTGGTACTAATTTTTTAATATCTTCAAGTTTTTCACGCTTATTTACATTGGTAAATCGCTCATATGCAGAGTATGCTTCTTGTTTTGAGAGTTGATAATAAAGCTTACGACCAAGCTCAAAAACTTCAAACTCTTCATTTCTTCCAGTAAGTACTTTTTCATAAAAACCAAAATCAATTTCAATATTTTTCGCTCTAAAATAAGCCTGAAGCATCATCATAAAACCTATATTTGCATGGGTATAATTCTTAAGCACTCGTGTATAAAAAGCTTCAAAATGCTCCCCATCTCTACGATGTTTTCTATACTCTAGCATGATAGACTCAACATAGTATTTTGCATACTCTAATGGAGCAGATTTGATAACAGTATGTCCTTCTGTTGATTCACCCATAAGTTTTCCACCAAGTAAAATATGCACACCTGAACCATTCACACCCTCTACTTTTGCTTTACACCCCTCAAATCCAATATCACCAAGCCCGTGGATACCACAACCTTTCACACAGGCTGACCAGTACATACGCACACGTCCACTTTCAAGAGAGACATTTTCACTTAAATACTGTGCCATAGCAATCGCATCATTTTTATTTTCAATCACACCAAAAGGGCAGTGCTCAGTTCCTGAACAAGCGATAAGATGATTAAAATATGGTGTATCTACATTTTTATACTCTAAAAAAAAATCTTCCGCTAAAAGATCTTCAAGATTTTTTATACCCATGATGTAAAAACTCTGCTCCATATCAAAACGCAGCTCACCATCTCCATAAGTCTCTGAGAGTTCTCCGGCTCTTAGAAGTGCACTCCCTTTAAATATTCCCGATGGTACAACAACATGTACACCAAGTGTTCCATTACGAAGTTGGATTTTTCCATGATCTGGCTCTACATAGTCCATTGTGGTCATTGTCTCACCGGCACTTGCAAAATCAATCCTTGCATTCTCACGGATAGCCTTTGCCATCTCATCCATCCCAACAGCTTCTATGAGAAAATGGAGACGATTTTTGTTACGATTATCTCTAAAGCCATAGCGTTTAAATAGATCGGTAATAGAACTAAATACAGCTAAAACTTCGGACTCATCCTTTAAAAAGATACCCGCTTTTTTTGCTATAACACCAACTCTTCCACCAAGATAAAGGTTGTAGCCAAACATTCCCTCTTTTTGTGCAAGAACAAAACAACAATCATTACCATATACATTACAGCGATTCGATAAGTTTCCAGTGATAGAGGTGTTAAACTTTCTAGGGAGTGTAGAGATCCACTCAGTATTTTTTAAAAAGATATCTTGAATTTTCAGGAGTGTTTTATGTGATGGGATGACATTATCAAAAGCAAGATCATCAAAAGGATCAGCCACAATGCCACGTATATTATCTACACCTGTTTGATATGCTGAAATGCCAACCTCATCAAGTCTTTTAATGATAATAGGCAAAGACTCTATACTAAGATAGCGAAGTTCACATTGCTGACGAGTTGTCAGATCTATATAATCTTCTCCAAACTCTTTAGCACATGCCCCAATCACTTTTGCTTGTGAAGAGTTCATAAATCCACCAGGTATACGGAGTTTTAACATAAATTTTTCAGGAGTTGCAGCACGATAGTAGATACCAAAGCATTTTAAAAAATAAGATTTATCCTCTTCTGGCACAGAATCAAAACCATTGGCTGCATACTCATCGAGCATATCATAAGCCTCTTGTGGTATTTTTGAGTCTTTTATCTTTTCAATTTTATTGATTTTTTTACTTCGTGCTTCGTAAGCTTGTTGTAGTGCATCCATAGTTGATTATAACTCCAGTCTGTATATTGATAAGATTATAATCTTTTTTAGGCAGTTATATCCAAATATCTGCCTATTTTTTAGCCATCTATACTTTTTCTTTCTCTTTAAACATCACACCCTCAAAAAGCACTTTATGGTGAATAATAGCACCACTCACCTCCTGCTCCTCTAAAGTAAGTCCATCAGGAACTTCCTCTGAGTGAAGTTGGATGGCTGTTTGTTTAAAGTTTGGCTCACCAGATTTTGGACAGAAGCTCTCATTTGTCAGAGTATTGACAAGTTGCTCATTAAAGTGAAAAGGGACAAATACACTCCCCTCTCTTACACTTCCAGTTACTCTCACCACAACATCTTCAACACGACCACGAGGGGAGCTCAGTGCCATTCTATCGCCAGATTTCACTTTCATTCTAGCTGCATCTTTAGGACTTAAATCTACCCATGCCTCTGGTGCTAAATTATCGAGTATATCGATAGCTCGCGTTTTGGTACGAGTGTGCCACTGCTCCACTGTACGACCCGTGTTTAAGATAACTGGAAACTTTAGACTTATAGGTTCAGCCATAGGGTGCCACTCTAAACAGAGAAGATTTGCCTTTTGATCTGGCGTTCTAAAAGGAATCTCTGGAGTGTAAAGTCTTTTTGTACCATCAGGTCGCTCCTCATTACAAGGCCACTGAATTCCACCTTTCTCCTCTATAAGCTCATAGCTCATACCACTATAGTCACAGAGTTGTCCCTTACTTACTTTTTTCCATTCATTAAAAGCATCACGAGGTTCACTCCAGCCATCAAAAAGCATCTTATGAACGCCATCAAAATATTTTGAAAACTCTAAGACAATATTAAAATCACCCTTAGAATCACCAAGAGGCTCAACTGCCTTGTTTGCCTTATTACAACGACGTTCTGAGTTTGTGTAAACACCCTCTTTCTCACCCCATGTAGCAGCAGCGAAGATAACATCTGCTATCTGAGCAGTATCACTAAAAAAAGCATCTTGCACTACAAGTAGGTCAAGCTTTGCAAGTGTTTTACGGAGTTTGTCTTGGTTAACAAAACTTACAAGTGGATTTGTCGCAGTAATCCAGAGTGCTTTAATCTCACCACGATCAATCGCATCAATAATCTCAGCATATTTATAACCACGCTCATGCGGAATAATCTCTTCAGGAACATTAACTATAGAAGCATACTCTTTAAGAGCTTTCTCATCTCCAAAGTTTCTATACCCTGGAAGGGAGGAAGTAAAACCTACCTCACGAGTTCCCATAGCATTACACTGTCCCGTGATACTAAAAGGACCAGCTCCCTCACGACCAATATGCCCTGTTAAAAGGTGTAGGTTAATGATGGCACTGACTGTATCTGTTCCCATAAAAGATTGGTTAATCCCCATAGTCCAACCAGTAAGTACTGCATCAGTCGCTACAAATTGACGTGCAAGTTCATAGAGTGTTTTTACATCTATACCTGTAATATTTGCTACCTCTTGTGGTGGATAATCTTGGAGGTGGCGTTTAAGCTCTTTGTAACCATTGGTATTTGCTCTAATGTAACCCTCATCTTCCCAACCCTGCTCCATCACTATGTATGCAAGACCATTATAGAGTGCCAAGTCGGTACGTGGCTTAATCGGAACATAGAGATCTGCCATCTGTGAAGTTTTGGAAGCTCTTGGATCGATTACAATCACTTTTTTCTTAGGATTTTTGTTTTTGTTGATATGCAAAGTAAGGATGGGATGATTATCAGCGATATTTGCACCCACTAAGAAGATAGTATCTGCTTTTTCAAAGTCTTCATACGAGCTTGTTGGACCATCACTTCCAAGGGACTGTTTATAACCCATAACTGCAGAAGCCATACAGAGTGTCGTGTTTCCATCATAATTATTTGTGCGAAGACCAAGCTGCACAAATTTTCCGAGGGTATAAAACTCTTCTGTAAGAAACTGACCTGTTCCTATGACTGCTACAGCCTTGTTACCATGCTCTTTTTGAATCCTTTTAAACTCATCACTTACCTTCGTAAATGTCTCATCCCAACTCGCTTTATGAAGCTTACCATCTTTACGGATGAGTGGCGTTTCAATACGATGAGGCGAGTGAATCATCTGATGTTCAGAGAGTCCCTTAGGACAGAGTGTACCTTGATTTACAAAGTGCTTAGGATTTCCCTTTGTGTAAACAGCTTTGCCATCTTTTACACCTATGTAAAGACCACAACCAACACCACAATAACCACAAGTAGAGAAAACCCATTTATCAGGTTTTTTCTCATCACTTATCATTCCAAAAGTGGTATCATGAGAGAGTTTATACTTCTCCCTTTTTATATCGAAACCTAAAAAATCTTTTATCTTTGTTATCATAGAAACTCGCTAATATTATATTAATTCAATAATAGCAGATATTGAAACTATATTATTCATAAAATGGTTTAATATTTAAGCAATCTTTCTAAAAACATGAAAACCATTTTTTATAGGAGTAAAAAGCTTTTTATCTATATTATTGGCATCTGCATGACCTAAAAAAAGTTTGGCATCTTTTTTCATTAAACTCCAAAAGGTTTTAAAACATCGTTGCTTATCGCGAGCATTGAAATATATCAACATATTTCGAGAAAAAAGTACATCATATTCCCCGAGTCTCTCTTGTATACCTTCATCAAAGATATTAATCTGTATAAACTTTGCTGCATGTGTAAGTGATTTATCTACCTGATATAACATACCAACTTTAGTAAAATATTTTTCTAATAAATGTTTAGGTAACTTATCTACACTGCGTTTAGAATACAAACCTGTTTTAGCTTTTTGAATCATTGTAGAATCTATATCAATCCCAACCATCTCAATATTTAACCTTTCAATAAGCCCGGGAGTATCAAGGATACTTAACATAATCGAATATAGTTCCTCTCCACTAGAGCATGGTGATACTAAAATACGTACAGTTTTTAGCCCACTTGCTTCTATAAATTGCGGTAATACCTCTTTACTTAAAAGATTAAACTGCTCATGCTCACGCCAGAAGTAAGTTTCATTCACGGTGACAGCATTCGTTAAATCTTGAATCAATGTTTCAGAATTCAGAAATCGTAACCGATGATAAAATGTACTAAAACTTTCAATCTTATGTTTTAAAAATATCTCTTCAATTTTACGTTTAAAACGCAAGAGTTTTTGAGATTCTAAATGGATTCCTATATTTTTTTGAAGATACTCTGCTAGTTTTTCAAGCTCTTCTTGTGTTAAATTTATTTTACTGTCCATAATCTAATATCTCATCTAATATATCATTAAAATCTAGTACTTTTTGAGCACCACCTCTAAGAGCTGCTTCTTTTGGCATACCATAAACAACAGCTGTATTTTCACTCTCAGCAATTGTTGTTGCCCCATTTTTACGAAGTTCAAGCATACCATCAGCTCCATCATCACCTATACCTGTTAATTCAACAGCTAAAATATTTTTCACTGGTAATACTTCACATGCACTAAAAAACATCTCATCCACAGAGGGTGTGAAAAATCTTTCTCGTATATTTGATGCTAAAGAGACAGTGAAGTTTTTTAATTTTTTTCTAAAATGTAGATGCTTTCCACCTTTTGCAATAATAACCCGTCCTTTTTGAAGTTCTATCCCATTATCAGCTTCTAAGACCTCAACAGCAGAAAGACTATTAAGGCGCTTTGCAAAATTAGCTGTAAAGTCTGTTGGCATATGTTGTACAACACAAACAGCATGAGGATAATCTTTTGGAAGTGTTTTACATATCTTCTCAATTAAACGCGGCCCCCCTGTAGAAGAGCCTATAAGAACAAGCCCCATATTGACATCAACACTAATCTTTATTGCTTTTTGTGCAGAAGGCTCAAAATTTCGTCTTAAAGAGTGAGGCATAACTAACAATGCATTTTTCACTTTTTGTAAAATTTCTTCTGATATCTTCGTAATTTCCAAAGAATTTTTCGGTTTTGGTATATAATCAATTGCCCCAAGGTCTAATGCTTCAAATGTCACATCAGCATTTGCACTTACATAAGAGCTAACCATTAGAACACGTGTAGGCTTGGTTTTCATAATCTCCCTAAGAGTTTCAATACCGTTGAGTATAGGCATCTCTATATCTAGAGTTACTAAAGAAAAATGACTTTGGGCTAGTTTATCTAATGCTTCTTGTCCATTTTTCGCAAATTCAACTTCATAGCCAGCACCCTCTAAGAGTTTAATCAGATAGCGTCTAATAACAGCTGAATCATCTACAACAAGTATTCTTTTTTTCATTCTTTTCCCACTTTATGATAGTGATGCAATATATTTTTCATTCAATTTGACAATAACTTCATCATTATAAATAATTGCTCCATTAATAAGACTATCTTTCGTTGAAGATGTTTCAGTAATCTCATCTTCATTTAAATATACAATATTATCTATATCATGCACCATAAATGCAACAATATGCTTTTTATACTCTATAAATATAGATTGAGTTACATCTTTCTTGCACTCAAAAACTAACTCTTTATCTAAACGTAATACATTTATAGCTCTATGGTTCCATGTAGCAATAAATTCTATATATTCACTTGTAACAATAGAAGAAGATTGTGTTTTACTTAAACTTTCTGTTTCTATAACCTGTCTTACACAACCCATATCAATCGAATATTTTTTACCATCCATTAAAAAGATGAGATAATCATATTTTTTGGCATGTATAGTATCATCAAAAGTACTATTATTTACATGTTTATGAATTTCAATGTTTTTCATATAAAACTGAGGATTTATAATAGCTATGACATCTCCATCATGATTGTAAAAAGCATCCACACTAGAACTTGTTCCTTCAACTTCTTCTATACTAGAGAGTAGAAAGTTTTCAATATCATAAACCTCATCAACTTCAATACCGAGCTTTTTCCCTGCAATTTCTATTACAAGTATATCACTACTCTTAGATGAGTGTTCTATCTCAGCGACAGCAATCACCTCATCTCGAACAGCCATTGCACCTTTCAAACTACCTGATGTTTTTTCTTGAAGTGTAAAAAGTTTACTGTCTTTTTCTAAGACCTCTTTTACATGCTTTGCTGCGATTGCATAAGAATTATCATTAATTTTAAAGAGAAGATAACTTGCCCTATTCTGTATACTTTTAGCTTCACTCTCTTTTACCTGTTTTACAACAGCCGCTGACATTGCAGGAATATCATACTTTTTAAAAAGTGGGTGCGGATAGATCTCACTGACTATCTCATCAGCTTCTCTATCTTTATAATGGTTCACTACCATATCTTCAGTATTTAAATCTACTGAAAGTTTTACACTCTCAATCTCTTCAAGTTTGGTGATCTCATCTACTATCATTCCATAGTGCTTATTATTTTCATCACGAATCACCACTACACTTTTCTCTGTATCTAAATCTAAAAACTTATCGCTATACAATTTTGCAGTATCGATAAGAAGCATTACGTCATTATTGTACTTAGTAATACCTATAACACTAGAATGAAATCCTTTTACATCTTCATACTCTTCTAACTCAAAAACATACTCAACATCTTTTGTATTAAAACAAAATACATCTTCAAAAAGCTTAAACGCCAATACAGATGTTTTCATTAGTCATCCTTTAGTAGAGCTGCCACTTCTATAAGTTCACTTACATTTTCTGCCATCGTTTGTGAAATATTCTGTATATGTTCTGCTGCAACTTGAGATTCTTTTGCATTACTCAAGGATAAATTCGCTGCTGTTACAGTTTGTTCAGAAGCTATTTCAGATTGAGATAGGGCACTCTCAATCTCTTCTAGTTTTATATTTATATCTTTAAAAGTTTCTACACTAAAAGCTATCTCATTTGTGTTGTCATCCATATCATTTGCTAAACCTATCAGAGATTCCGCCTCTTTTATACCTAATACTTGCATCTTATCGATTGCTTCTATGATACTCTCTGTTTCATCTTCAAGATTATCTACAATATCATTGATTTGGTCTAAGCTTTGTTCTGAGTTTTCTGCTAGATTACGGATGTCATTACTAACAACAGAAAAACCTTCTCCAAGTTCACCAACTCGCATAGCTTCAACTGAACCATTGATAGATAATGCTGCTGTTTGAACAATAGTAAGCTCAATTTTTCTAAGAATTTTCTTTAAATACTTAATACTTTTTTTAATCTCTTTAGCCTGAGAAAGTATCTCTTCACTATCTGCTAAATTTTGTTTAGAATCATTCCCTGCTTTTGCTATTGTTGAAACATTATCTTTGAAGTTTTCTTGAATCTTTTCAATCTCACTGTTAACCTCTTGTATCGTTAACTGCACTTTTTTTGTAACTTCATTTGCATGAAGCGCAATTTTACTGTTCTTTTCAGCATCCTCTTGGGATATACTTGCTGCTTCTTCTATCTGATTGAGGGCAACCATACTTTGAGTCATAGAATTTTCAATCTCTTCAATTGCTGAACTCAACTCCTCTGCTGCAGAAGCCAAATCATTTACGATACTTTCATCAGAACTATCCTCTTCTATTTTAACAACAAGCTCTTCTAACATTTTAGCAGCAGCATTAGACTGGTGAAAAGCTGTTGCTTGCATCGCTATAGTTTGTGTCACCTCACTTACAGCTCCTGCACTCTCCTCAGCTGCAGAAGCAATTGTTTCTGAGGAAAGTTGCATCTTAATGATCTCCTCATCTAAGATTTTAAACTCTTCAAGAGATCTATTTACATCTTCAACTATATTCATCAATGTTTGTATAAGCTCTTTCATCAACTGTGCATTTTCACTTGCATTTTGAGAAGCTTCTTCAACAGAACTTTTAGTATTGACAATAGTACCCTGAACACTTTTAACATTATTTTGGATATCTTGTACAACAGTTTTTATCTCTTGGGCATATGAGTTTGATTTTGAGGATAGTGCACGAATCTCTTTTGCCATCACAGAAAAGCTTTTTCCTTTCTCTTCAGCACGAGTTGCTTCTATAGCAGCATTAAGAGCAAGCAGGGAAGTTCTTTTTGCAAGTTTTGTTATAAGGTTTACCGTTTGAGAGATCTCCTCACCTGCGACACTTAAGCGCTCCCCAACTTCTCCAACATGTTCTGCAGATTTTGCAATACGAAGCATATTTTCAGAAGACTCTGTAATTTTATTGGATGCTTTAGAGATGGAGTCTTCAAGTTTTTTAATACTTTGAGCAGATTTAGTACTCATCTTTAAAATACTAGTAGAATTAACTTTTATCTGATTTGTTGCACCAAGACTCTCTTCAGCTGCTCCAGAGCTCTCTTCAGCAGCCGCAGCTATACTCTCCATCGTAGACTTCAGCTCTTCTATGGCACCTAATCCATCAGCTGTCGATCCTTGCAATGTATCTGCAGTAGTTTTTAATAAGCTAACATTATTATCAGGAGCACTCGAAGTTATCGACTTTTTGTGTTGTTGAGACTGAGTTTCTAGCTCTTCCTTAATCGTTTCTTCTGTTTCATGTTTAAATATTGTATTGATAAAAGGCATACCTAGTAACTCCCAATTTTAATTTATACTACAAATAGTAAAGAAAAAAAAATTAAAAGTTGATTAAAGTATTATCTTTGCTTTCCAACAAAAAATCCACCTGCCATTCCTAGAGGAACAACTGTAGTATAAAATAAAAATCTATCACTTATCTCTGAGATAAAACTCACTATTAGCACTAATCCTAAAATAAATGAAGCATAAGCAAAGGAGCCACTACCTGCAAATACCAATGCTAAAAGAGCTAAGACAACACCTGCAGTTATGAGTGTAACAAAGCGTACAATTTTTACATCTTTAAAGTTTTCATTGAGTAATCTTTTTGAACGCTGAAGCTGATACTCATTCTCTTTGATTGTATCAAGAGAGCGAATATCTTCATAACTAAAGAAAAGCTGTGCTAGTGCACCCAGCATTCCAAGTGCTATAAGAGGGATCACTACATCACTCAGTGAAAGCAGACTGCTTAAAAATGCCAGTAAAAAGACCCCCACATATGTTACACCAAAAAATTTCAAGTTTGTTGTAGATCTATTCCATGATGGGCGAGCTCGTATACGATAAATCATCGCTTGTGCATAAATTCCAAAGATCCCAACTCCAAGAGTCAGAGCTTCAATGCCTAAACGAACAAGAGTATTTACCTCAAAAAAGTAGATTGCAACAACACCGCTCATCAACCCCGTAAAAACTCCTAGAGCTGCAGCCTCACGTGAAAGCCATGATGTTTTAATATTTTTCATTGCTGTCATCGCTAAAAAAGGGCGACCAAGATGAAGTGCTGAGAGTGGTAAACCAATAGCTGCTGGGAGTACAACCAAAAGAGCCATGATCCAGTTTGTTGCTTCAAAACCAAAAAGACTCATCACATCACCTAAAAAGAGTGCTAAAAATCCACCTAAAGAGATTTGAGTCAGAACTGTCATAAAAACAAGTGGCAACTCTTTATGTGCAGGCTTGAGTATATGCTCATCCATCTCTTTCATATTATCTGGAAGATTATCTGGGAGTGTATAGCGTGTTGTAGAGTTTGTTATACTAGCATCTGGGAGAAAAGGCATATTTCCTTGGGTCTCCATTTGAGAGGCTTTCCACTCTTGTATATTTACAGCTTCTATCTCAATGGCACCTGCTGGACAAGCTTGAACACAAGCTGGAGACTGTCCAACATCAAGACGCTCATGGCACATATGGCATTTTGTAACGATATTACGCTCTTCGTGAAACACTGGAACGCCATAAGGGCAGTTCCATGTACAGTATTGACACCCTATACAAACATCATCATCATGAACAACAATCCCTGTTTCATCTATCTTGATGTAAGAGTTTGTAGGACACCCTTTTAAACACTCAGGATCTATACAATGATTACAACTCATAGAGTTTAAAAGCTGTGTAAAGGCTGGAAACTCTCCACCCTCCATCTCACCAACACGACGCCACTTTATATCTGCTGGATTATTGTTTTGCTCATTACAAGCCACTTCACAACAGCGACAACCAACACAAGCAATAGCATTAAAGTGAAAACGATACTGCTCCCCATCGTTTAGCTTTGGTATATCGATAGAGTAGGAACCACACTGCATCCCAGTATCGGCTTTGTGATCTATAAAACTCTCTAATGGTGTTTGCATAATCTTTTCCTAAAATGAAATAATAAGCCCATTATATAGAATGAGTGCACTTTTTAATCCATAAATATGTATAATTTTTAATCATATTACTGTCTAGTCTATGTATATTTTATATTATACTTCTCTCACAAATTAACTAGGAGATATTTTAATGGCAGGATTTAAAGATTTAAAAGGTCAAGGAGATGCACCAACATTATTTATGGCATTTTTATACTTCGATATGAGTTTTATGGTGTGGACTATGCTTGGTCCACTCGCATCTGAAATTGCAGAAGCACTCGCACTTCACGGACATATATTAACAGAGGGTGAGATCGCTACACTTGTATCTCTTCCTATTTTATCGGGTGCTATACTTCGTATAGTTTTAGGTTTTGGAGTAGATAAACTTGGAGCAAAAATGACAGCTCTTATCTCTCAAATGGTAGTAATTCTATCACTTATCACTGCATATCTTATGGGTGAGAGTATCACTTATGAAGTTTTACTTATAGTTGCACTTGGACTTGGATTTGCTGGTGCTGCCTTTGCCGTTGCACTTCCACAGGCTGGTCAATGGTACCCTCCTAAACTTCAAGGGGTTGTTTTAGGTATTGCTGGTGCTGGTAATATTGGTGTTGTCATCGACTTTATATTCGCACCAAAAATTGCTGAAATATGGGGATGGTATTCTGTATTTGGTGTAGGTGCTGCAATGGCTATCATTGTATTTATCGCTTATGCATTTCTTGCAAAAGATGCTCCATCATCAGTGTATAAAGCAAACCCTAAAAAGCTTAAAGATTATGGAAAACTTCTTAAAGATAAAGATACATGGTGGTTCTCACTTTTTTATGCTATTAGCTTTGGTGGGTTTGTTGGGTTTGCAGGGTATATGAAAGTATATCTTATGAATACATACCAAGCTGATATGTCAGCCTTTGGTATAGATATATTCAATGAAGAAAATGTAAAAGTTATCGCTGGTTATTTTGGTGCTCTTTGTATCTTTGCAGGCGCTATACTTCGCCCAATTGGTGGAAATACTGCCGATAAAGTTGGTGGGGTAAAATCACTTTACTTCTTCTATGGTGCAGTTGCTTTTCTAGTAACACTTACAGCCCTAGTAGATCTTCCATTTTATGCAGCTATCTTAGTACTGTTTCTCATCATGGCAAACCTTGGTATGGCAAATGGTGCAGTCTTCCAACTTGTTCCACAACGTTTTGGTAAAGATATTGGTATAATGACTGGTCTTGTTGGTTGTGCTGGTGGTCTTGGTGGTACTGCACTTATTAAAACTCTTGGTTGGTCTAAGGGAACTTTTGGTGGATACACTGAAGGTTTCTTAATCTTTGCAGCTGTTGTTCTTGTTGCGATTGCTGGTATCTCTTTTGTCAAAACAAGATGGAGAACAACCTGGGGTGTTCAAGCAGGTGGTAGAATCTAATCCCCCTTTTATTATCTTCTTAGAGGGCAAGTATTTTTACTTGCCTTTTCTTGAATGTAATATTACAAAGGTACACTATGGCATCTGAAACTATTAAATATACAGGATTTTCTCTAGCAAAAGGAAAAGAGCTTACTGGCGATGATTTTTACGATGTCAAAACTATAGGTGAGCTTACTGTCGCCATAGTTTGTGATGGGGTAGGAAGTGCAACTGAAGGTGCTCAAGCAGCAAAACGTACCACCCAACACCTAATAAATAACTTCAAGATTCGTCCAAAATCTTGGAGTATTGAAAAAGCGATTAAATCTTTTATAGCATCTATCAACTCTATTCTTTATCAAGAATCACAGCTAAACTATGAATCAAGTGAACTTGTAACAACACTCACTATAGTTGTTATTCAAGGAAATAAACTCTTTGGTGCCAATGTTGGAGATTCTCGTGTTTATCTTCATCGTGATGGAAAGCTCAATCAACTCTCTTATGATCATGCTATGGATGAAGAGGGTTATGAGAATGTTCTCACTCAAGCTATAGGGATAGATAAAGAGGTGGAGCCTTATTATTTTGAAAACTTGGTAGAAAAGGATGATAAAATTCTTCTTTGTAGTGATGGCCTTTATAATGTACTTGACCCAGATATCCTCCAAGAAAGAATCTCTTATGGAGCTTCAGCCTTAGTAAAAAAAGCTTCTAAAATAGAAAATGATGACCTTCTAGATGATACAACTGCTGTTGTTATAGAGATACTAAAAGCAGATGAATACTTAACACTTCGTCGCCAAAAACTTGAAATTCCCCAAACCTTAAAAAAAGGTCAGGAGATAGATGGTTACACACTTATAAAGCCACTTATACAAAATGAAAGAACATGGCTTGTTCACAAAAAGACTAAAGATTATGTCATAAAATTTGCTTCTTTCGAAGCCATAGAAGATGAAGCGATGCTTGATCTTTTTGTAAAAGAAGCTTGGAATGCAAAACGTCTCAAAGCAAACTTCTTTCCAAAAGCAGTTATACCTAAAACTCGTACTATGCGTTACTATGTGATGCAACTTTTTCATGGAGAAGATTTAGATCACTACTTAGGACATAAACAGATCACTATTGACGATTCTATCGAACTTGCATCAACACTTCTAAAAATGTCTCAATTTTTAGTAAAATATGATCTAGTCCATGGTGATATAAAACCACAAAATATTATGATTGCTAAAGATGATGATGAAAATTTAGAGTTTAAGATTATTGATTTTGGAAGTATTACAGAGATATTTTCTACAGATTCACAAGCAGGAACACCAAGTTTCTTAGCACCTGAGCGTTTTATCGGTGAAAGTATTAGTGAAACAACAGAGATCTTTTCTATTGGTGTGACACTTTACCTTTCATTGACAGGAAAGTACCCCTATGGAGAGATTGAACCTTTTCAAAACCCAACATTTAAAGAAGCAAAGGCTCCTAGTTTTTATAATAAAAATATTCCCAATTGGCTTGATAGTATTATTCTGCGTGCTATTGCTATAGATGAAGAACAACGGTATTCTCACTACTCTGAGATCTATTATGAACTCACTCATCCTGAAAAAGTAAAACCTTACTTTATTAAGAATGCTCCACTTATAGAAAAGTCACCACATATCTTTTATAAACGTGCTTTTACACTGATGACACTTGTGAACTTTGCACTTATCTATCTACTCTTAAAGTAGATAGATAAACTATTCTTTTTCTGCCTCTTGAGCATAAGGGGTGATAGCCTCACCTCTTTCATTTTCTATCTTTTCACGGTGTTCTGCCATTTGAACACGAAGTTCATCCATGATAATCTCTGGAACATTTTCATCTCTAAGCCATTTAACCTCATCGATATGTCCACCGTAATCTTCGCCAAGTGACTCTATGTTTGTCTCTAACTCCTCAAGAGTATTACAAAGCATAATACGCCCATCTTGAGTATCTTTAAGTTCTATAAACCACTTTACATCTTCATCAACACAAATCTTTGCTTCAAAAACTACAGCCATCTTACTTTTCTCTCTCTTTAGCAGCATCAAACTCTTTGGCAAAGGCTACCATATCTTCGCGTTTTTTCATATCGCCATTATAAACAACCTTGTCAACATCTGCATTTTCAGTATCTTTTAGTATCTTAGGAACGACATCACGATTATTAATCACTTCCATCTGCTCATCTAACTCATCTTCAGAGTAAGCCATTTGCATATCTGCTGCATAAACAAAAGGGATAGCTTCAACTACACGAAGTTTTTCAAGTTCTTCTGAAACACCTTCACCCTCTATGGTAATAATAATACGCCCTTTTTCATCATGCATATGATAGTCACACACTTCACACTGTTTTAAGCTCTCTACTACTTCATCTAAACGCTCTGGAACTGTTTGTACTACAATACTTGATATATTCATCTAAAAATCCTTTAATTTATTTATATACAACTGTTCGTTGTAGTTCGTTATTTTCTTTTCTCATTGTATCATATAATTTTTGATAGTGTAGTTTTGTTTCGTAATCTATGGGAGTTCTAAGAGATTTATACTCAACTAACTCACCTTTTTTATACACACCAGAAACTATAGCTTTCACCCAGTAAAAACCTTTGTCTTTTCTCATGTTTTTTACTATACCAATCCACTGTTTTTTCTCTTGAAGTGTTTGCCATAAATCCCTAAAAGCTTCACGAGGCATATCTGGATGTCTTACAATATTGTGAGGCTTTCCAAGCAATTCATCTTGCTCATAACCACTTATCTCACAAAAAGTTTCATTTGCATAAGTAATATTACCCTGCAAATCAGTTCTTGAGATGATAAGTTCTTCTGCAGGTACTTCAGTTTCAATCAAAAATTCACTTTCATTATATTCCATACGATCCCCTTTATTTAATTGTATAGTGATTTACTACTTTGTCATCACTCGCAACAAAAAATTCTTTTTCATTCTTAAAAATAATCTTACTTAATGTCATCTTATTACCACCATAAACACCTATATTACTATGTGTTGAACGTTTAAATAAAGTGACATTATTATTCTCATCACTCGCATAAGCTACTATTTTTGCTTTTGGAGACAAGCCTACACTGTAGATTAGAAAAGAAGATGTTTTATAATATGCTTGTCCACTTTTTGCATTATAAACAACCACTCTTCTATCTTGTCCTGCTGTTGCGATATAGCCATTTTTATAAACAACTTGAAACACATTGTCCAAATTTTGACCACTTAAAACTTTGATAACCTGAGATGTTTTTGTATCTAGAAGATGTAGATCCCCACTCTCATCAGCTACAACCACTTCACTCTTATCTTCATTGAGTGCAAAATAAGAAAATTTAGACTGAGAAGCTTGCTTTGTCCAATTACGTTTTTGCTCTTTTAAATTGTAAGATATTATATCATTGCCCAAGAGTGCAAAGATAATATTCTCAGCATCCAAAAATTTTGCTCTAGCAATATCTAATTTTGCATCTATGGAGATAATATTTTGGAGCTTATTATCTTTATAGATATAAATCTCTCTATACCCTTTTGGTGCTTGTGAGAGTAAAAGTATCATACCATCCAATATATCTACAGAATAGATCTTAGCATCTATCTCATCACCCATAAAATCTTTAATTTTAGGTACCTGTATCGTTTGTATAACTTTTTTACTTTGCATATCTATAATCTCAACACAACTAGCAGATGTAGCACAATAAAGTTTATCATCTTTATAAACCATATCTATAACAGCACCTGAAAGTGTGTAATGCTCAAATGGTTGTTGTATTTCCATTGCACCTAAAGTACTCCATATCAACAGAAGAGCTAAAACTAATTTTTTCATTCACTAACTCCTATAGCATATGTAGGACATCGACTTATGCAAAAGCCACAAGATGTACACTTGTCTTGGTTTATTGTTGGCATAAACATCGCTTTAAAATCTATTGCATCTTCTAAACATGGATCTTTACATGAAAAACACATAACACCCTCCCAACTCATACATGAACTTTGATTTATCGATATAGTAGCATCAATTAACTTTTTATTTTCTATATTTAATACATTAGGAGTACAAGCTACGGCACAATCATCACAGTATGTACAACCACTTTTAGAAAAATCTAATATAGGTGTTTTATCTTCTTGAATTATAATTATTTGCTCTTGACATGAAGTAGCACATAAGCCTTCACAGTTTTGACACTCAATGTCAAAAGCAGCTATATCATCAAAATATGGTGGTCTTATTAGGGTAACTTTAGTCTCTTTATCTGCTAAAGAATTTTTAACAGATGAAGAGAGAAAGCTAAAAAGCTCTCTTCTTTGCATCTGCCTTATTTACCTGACTCTGCAGTATTTAAACCTTCAAGCATTCTATCGCCATTCCATCTAGATTTACTTGCTCCATCTGGATCAATATAATCTGGTTCAAATGTATTTGGAACTGCTAAAACACCGGTGTCTTGTGGTGCATGACACTGTGTACAGTTAAATCTAGCACCAACTAAATGTTTCTCTTTTTCAATAGAGATATGTGCTAAACTCTCACTAGATGTATTTTCACCCTTAATTGCATACGAACTTTGTGGTCTAAAGTTTGTAAAGTGTGAAGGTGGAATTGGTGTTGCACCCATATCTTTTGCTACATCTGGCAAGTGACAATTTAAACATTGATTATCACCTATCTTAATTGGAATGAGACCTGTCACATCATGAGGAATCATTGGTGGAGCATCTTGAAATGCTCTTTCAATTTTATGACCACTACCAGCATAACTGTCTGAATATTTTGTTCCATGAGGTTTTACATTTTCATCATACAGTGATGTTTTTCTAAGACCTAATGAATCTTCACTAATAGTTGGCTTAACTACTTCTGACTTTGCTGGTGCTGCATTCTCATTACAACCAACAAAAAGTAGTGTTGCAGCAACTAAACCAAGTGTTATTTTGTTTATTACTTTCATTTTACTCTCCCGTTTCTTTGTTTTGTACCATGCTTCTAATTGAAAATCTTAAAGCATCATCATCACATACTTCTATACATCTTGCACAGTTTGTACACTCACCAGATAAGACAGGTAAAGATTCTTTACCTATCATATGTAGTACCTGGTTCTCTGGACAAACTACCTTACATTTCATACATAAAGTACAGTTCTCTTCAAGGTGTTGCACTCGAATGAAACTAAATTTACCTAAGATGGAATAAAATCCACCCAGTGGACATACATGCCCACACCACCCATTTTTTAAAACAAATAGGTCAAAAAGAAAAATAATGAGCACTGCTGCCCATCCAAATCCTATACCAAACACAATCCCTCTATGAACCATAGATATAGGACTGATAAATTCAAAGGCTGTAACACCCATAATTGCAGAGATAATAAGACTCATCCCTAAAACCCAGTAACGAATATTTCGTGATGCAGGTTGCTTTATACCTGTCACCTTATTGATTCCTGTCACTTCTCTTAAATAATTTGCTGCATCTGTAACCATATTGATAGGACATACCCATGAACAAAAGGCACGACCACCAATAAAAAAATAAAATGAAGCAGCAACCGCAACCCCAACAAGTAAATTTGTTGCCATTACAGCACCTGCTGCTAACATTTGTAATGCTGCATAAGGATCACTCATTGGTATTGTTCCAAGTATTACAGAGGAACTCAAATTACCTTGGAGAATCGTCCAACCCCAAGCATTAGCTCCAAAATACAAAAATAATAAACCAATTTGTGTAAAACGTCTTAAAATTAAATAGCGATAATTATTCCAAACTCTTTTCATTAGTAAAGATCCTCTAACATTCCACCATTTAACTTGTCAGATGCACTTTGTTTACTAATCTCAGTTGTTGTTTTAATCTCATGAGCATCTTTCAAACGCTTCTCATCATTTTTATCCCAACCTTTGATATAGTAATTTCCAGCTTTTCCTTGTGCAACTTCACGAGGCAATATACGAATAGCTGGCTTTTCAGTCACACATGCTCGCTCACACATACCACATCCCGTACAAGCATCACTATGAACTATAGGTTTCATAAATGCATGCTTACCAGTTCTTTCATTTTTTTGGTATTCAATTGTTATCGCTTCTCCTAAAATTGGACAAGCTCTATAACAAGCATCACATTGTATACCCCAAAAGGCTATACAACTCTCTGCATCAACTACTGCAAGACCCATATCTGCTATGTTTATATCTAAGACTCCATCTGTACTTACACTAGAGCTATCTAATGCTCCAGTAGGACATACTGGAACACATGGAATATCTGGACACATATAACAAGGCATATCTCTAGGAGTAAAGAATGGTGTTCCTAAAGGTTTGTGATCACCCGGTTTTGCCAACATTAAAGTATCATAAGGGCAAGCTTCAACACAAAGCCCACATTTGATACAAGTTTTTAAAAAATCTGTCTCTTTTATAGCTCCAGGTGGGCGAAGAAGCAGTTGTGATGCTGTTACCTCATCTACAAAAGCACTCCATATAAAACCACCCATGGTTGCAAGACCTGCACCACGAGCCATATTGAGAATAAACTTTCGTCTATCACTTAATGCTGATTTTTTCTTTTTAGGTATATTTTCGCTCAAAACGAACTTTCCCTTCCTTTTTCTTTACTTTACTTTACTATGCTTTGTAAATTTTTACAGCACATTTTTTATAATCTGTTTGTTTTGACATAGGACATGTCGCATCTAAACAAACTTTATTGATAAAGACTTTTTCATCAAACCATGGAACAAATACTAATCCACGAGGAGGTCTATTTCTACCACGAGTTTCCACATGTGCTTTTACTTTACCACGACGTGATTCAACCCAACAAAGATCACCTTGTTTAAGTCCTTTTTCTGCAGCAGTTTTAGGATTCATATAACATAAAGCCTCAGGTACTGCACGGAAAAGTTCAGGTACACGCATAGTCATCGTTCCAGAGTGCCAGTGTTCAAGTACACGACCTGTACATAACCAAGTATCATACTCTGCATCTGGCATTTCTGGTGGATCCATATATGGACGTGCAAAGATTTTTGCTTTGTCTGTCAATGGTTTTTTGTTTTTATCTGTAATTCCCATCAAGTCACCTTGAGTAAGAGCTTTAGCTAACTTACCATAGAAAGCATGTGTTGAGCCATTTCCAGATTTTGCAACTGCTTTAGCTGCATATGGATCGTATTTAACATTAAAACGCCATTGTGTTTCTTTACCGTCAACAACTGGCCATTTAAGTCCACGAACTTTATGGTATGTAGTAAATGGAGCCAAATCATGCCCATGACCACGACCAAATGATGCATACTCTTCAAATAAGTACTCATGGATCATGAAACCATAACCTTTAAATACTTTACCATCAGAACCTACAACATTTCTGCTATCACCATTACACTCAGAGTTATCATACCCTTTTTGTGGGAATGCATTCATATCAATTTTGTAAGATTTTGCTTCTTTATTTGCATAAAGAATTTCATACATCGTTGTATCGTCAGTATAACCCATCTCATGAGCAGCTTTTCTTACATCAGCAAGTTTTACACCGTTTCTAAGAGTATATGGACCCCATACATCTTTTACTGTAAAACGTTTAGATAACTCTACCCATTGCCATGTATCACTCATCGCATCACCTACAGGAAGAACTTGTTGTCTCCAGTGCTGAGTACGACGTTCTGCATTTCCATATGCACCCCATTTTTCATAAATCATCGCTGATGGTAAAACAAGGTCAGAAACCATTGCTGAGATACCAGGATAACCATCACTTGTTACAATAAAGTTGTCCATATTACGAGCAGCTTTAATCCAATGTTTTGCAGATGCCGAATCTTGGTAAGCATTACAAACATTTACCCAAGCAAATTTCACAACACCATCTTCAATATCACGATGGATTTTCATAATATGTTGGTTACCTACAGGATTAAGAGTTCCTTCTGGAATCTTCCATCTGTTTTCCGCAATTTTTCTATGTTTAGGATTTTTCACCATCATATCAGCCGGTAAACGGTGACAGAAAGTACCTACTTCACGAGCTGTACCACAAGCTGATGGTTGACCAGTTAGTGAGAATGCTCCAGAACCTGGAAGTGCTTGTTTATTAAGCATAAAGTGAACATTATACGAAAGTGTATTTACCCAAGTACCACGTGTATGTTGGTTCATACCCATAGTCCAGAAAGAAACAACTTTACGACCTTTTTCAATATAAAGATCAGCTAATGTTTGTAGTTTTTCTTTAAATTGTTCTAATGGCTCATCTGGATCACCCTTAGCAATACGAGCTACATAATCAAGTGTATATGGTTCAAGGAATTTTTTATACTCTTCAAAAGAGATCTCCCAGTGTTTTAAGCCTGCTGGCTTATTAACCATTTTGTCACCCTCTTTATAACCATATGGCTCTAGTGCAGGTGCTTCTTTTGCAGAAACGATATGTTCCATCTCATGATTGATAGTTTGCATCTCTTTTGCAGAGTAGTTACCAGCAGAACCATCAGGACGAACAGGAGTGATTGATTTCTCACCAGCTCTTCTCATACCATAACCCATATTTACAGGAGATGCTGCAAATATAATGTTTTTCTTTAAGAAATCCCAATCAATTGCATCTGGATTATTATAAACAATCTCACGAGCGATATAGTTCCACATTGCAAGGTCAGTATTTGGTGAGAAAATAATCTCAATATCAGCTAAATCTGAAGTTCTATGTCTATAAGTAGACATATTGATAACCTTCACACGCTCAGGGTCTGAGAGTTTTCTATCTGTTACACGTGACCAAAGGATTGGATGCATCTCTGCCATGTTTGATCCCCAAGATACAACTGTATCTGTAAGCTCAATATCATCATAACAACCAGATGGTTCATCAATACCAAATGTTTGGTAAAAACCAACAACTGCAGATGCCATACAGTGACGAGCATTTGGATCAATCGCGTTTGAACGGAATCCTGCTTTCATCATCTTTTGTGCAGCATACCCTTCCATAACAGTATATTGACCAGATGCAAATACTGCAACACCCTCAGGTCCACTAGCTTTAAGTGCTTTTCTGATGTTTTTTTCCATCTCATCAAAAGCTCTTTGCCAGCTAATTTCGCCAAACTGTCCTTTTTTATCGAACTCACCTTTGTCATTCATACGAAGTAAAGGTTTTGTAAGTCTATCTGCCCCATACATTATTTTTGCATTAAAGTAACCCTTAATACAGTTAAGACCACGGTTTACTGGAGCCGCCGGGTCCCCCTTAACAGCAACGATTTTCCCATTTTTCGTAGCCATCATAATACCACAACCAGTACCACAGAAACGACAAGCTGCCTTGTCCCATCTCCAGCCACTCTCAGCTGCACTTGCACTTGCTTCTAGCTCTGCTGGTACACTCATACCAATAGCTGCTGCCGCAGATGCTGCTGCTGAACTTTTCAGAAATTTTCTTCTAGAAAGTGACATATTTTCTCCTGTTTGATAAATTTTACATTTTGTTAAAGTGTCCATTAACACCACAATGATAGCAATATAAAATTAAAAAATAATTGATATATGTCAAGCTTATAATCTGCCTATATGCTATAATTTTCTCCATAAGCTACTCATGTAGTTTTGTAGATTTAAACTCAGTACAAAGTACATTATATAGTATTTTGTATAAAACATCTTGACTCTGATTGCATCAGTATGAGTGTATGTAATTTAAGTCATATATAAGGAATAGAGAATGAAAAAAATTGTAATGTCAGCTGTGGCTTTAACAGCTATTATGAGTGCACCAACTGCCTTAAGTGCAGAGGATGGAATTAATATTTTAGATGATTTAGTATTTGATGCTCAAATTCGTCCAAGATATGAGATGGTTGATGATAACAATCCAAATACATCAAATGCAAATGCTATGACGGTGAGAACTAAGTTAAAAGTCACAGCAAATTTACTTGGTGTTGATGGTTTATCCGCATCAGTAGGTCTTATTTCTGTTAATAATTTTGGTTCAGAACAATATAACTGGAATAATTCTAATAATTATGATGGATTAAAAAGATATTCTACTGTTATGGATCCACAAAAAGCAATGTTATCAAATGCTGAAATAAACTATACAATAGATAAAACAACATTACATGCTGGTCGTGGACAAGTAAATCTTGATAATCAACGTTTTATTGGTACTGTTGGTTGGAGACAACTAGAACGTTCTTATGATTCTGTATTCATTGCAAATAATTCTGTTGAAAACCTTTCAGTTTTAGCTGCATGGGTTTATGGTTTCCAAGGTGTTACTGATGGAAAAACTGCAGATACTAACACAGTACTATTACATGCTGCATACAAAGTAGCAGATCCGTTAACTGTTACAGCTTATGACTACATGATAGCTAATGCACATGATACATATGGTTTAGCACTTACAGGTAAGATTAAGATGGATGCAATTGCACTAGACTATAGAGCAGAGTATGCTCAACAAGGTGATGCTAGCATGAAAATTCATGGTGGAGTTCCTTCTGCTCTTATTCCTAGTCAACTTACAAATGCAAAAGCTGATGCTGATTACTATAACTTAGACTTAGGGGCAAATATCTCTGGTCTTTTAGTTGGTGTAAATTATGAGGTTCTTAGTGGTGCTAATGCTACTGGTACAGAGACAGCATTTACGACTCCACTGGCAACTGGTCATAAATTTAATGGTTGGGCAGATAAATTTTTAGCAACACCTGCAGGTGGTTTAGAAGATGCAAATGTAAGATTAGGATATAAAGCAAAAGGTTTAGGTAAACTTTTAGCAGTTTATCATGACTTCTCTACAAACACAAACATTATGAATGATGTAAATGGTCTTCCATCAGATGATTTAGGTTCAGAAATTGATGTTGTATATGCAAATAAAATTCCTGGTGTAAAAGGTCTTAGCGGTTTACTTAAATATGCTGACTTTTCAAAAGGTAAAGTTACAGGTTATGACAGAGACAAACAAGTATTCTGGGCACAACTTGACTATAAATTCTCTACAAAATAGAGATTTATACGCTTAAAATATATTTCATATAAAGCTCTATACGAGAGTGGGGATTATTCTTCTCTTCCCACTCTCA
>Ga0256836_1000083_pt1 | contig 55731 bp, 58 predicted proteins | sample 4561380metaG_FD_185974 | JGI IMG/M metagenome (GOLD analysis project Ga0256836, IMG submission 185974) | Hydrothermal vent microbial communities from Guaymas Basin, Mexico - 4561-380 | ecosystem: Environmental > Aquatic > Marine > Hydrothermal vents | place: Mexico: Guaymas Basin | collected...
ATTTTGAATAGTCTATTTTAATTATTTCGGACTTGTTTTCACTTACGGCACTGAGGCAGTAAGGTCTGTTTTGTATTTGTGATATCAGCCCGAATATATCACCGCAGCCGAACTGGTTTTTGGGTATAATATTGCCCTTTAAATCCACGTCATACATTAAAACCTGACCGTATACTATACCGTAAAAATATTTGTCGTTTTCTCCCTCATAAAAAATAATTTGCTGTTTATGGTATGTTTTAATAGTTGTGTATTTTGAGATTTCTTTTAACAAATCATCGTCAATATTAAAAAAGAGGGAGAGTTTTTTTAGCTTATGTATCAAGTTTTTTAAACTTATAAGTAAAATATGCTATTTCTAATACAAAAATTAAAAATAATATTCCGACAATATCTACTAAAATTTCTCTCATTACATGTCCTTTAACTCTTTAATGTGTTTTATAATTATATAGACAAATATGCTAAAAAGATATATCAAAATAATCAATACAATAATTGAAATTATAAATAAAGATATTTTAATATTGCTATAATTTTCTATAACAAAACCTATAATAGAAAATATCATAGCAGAAATTAAACCCAAAAAAAATTTATATAAACTTATTTTTTCTTTTATTTCATCAATTTTAGCCATTTTCTATCCTGATAAAGTTTATAGGTTTTATAACAAAATCAAAATTTTCAATTTCACTGATTGCTTTTTTAACATCTTTTTCCAACGATTTGTGTGTTGAAAATAGCAGTTTTACATACCCGTCTTTTGGTTTTTGAAGGAAACTCTCAACTGAAATGTTGTTTTTAGCGAGGGTGTTGGCTATTTTTTCAAGCACGCCTAGTTTGTCGTTTACGGCAATTCTTAAGTAATATTTAGTTTCAATTTCATCGCTTGTTTTAAGTCTTACTTTTTCACTCTCAAGAGGTTTTTTGTATCCGAGCATTGGATTTACGTTGCCTCTTGCTATTTCTATTATATCGCTTATAACGGCACTTGCCGTCGCATCTCCCCCGGCTCCGGGTCCGTAATACATCGTCTCACCTACAACGTCGCCTATTACGCTGACAGCATTCATTACACCCTCAACCTTGGCTATCATTTGGGATTTCTTAATAAGTGTAGGGTGTACTCTTAGTTCTATTTCACTGCCGATTTTTTTGGCAATTCCAAGAAGTTTTATTTCGTATCCGAATTCTTTTGCAAACTCTATGTCGGTTAGGTTAATGTTTTCTATTCCCTCTATTAAAATATCTTCGGGTTTTGCGTCTATATTGTATGCTATACTTGCAAGTATCAACAGTTTATGGGCTGCGTCAAACCCTCCGACGTCAAATGTCGGATCGGCTTCAGCGTATCCAAGGCTTTGAGCTTCTTTTAATACTTCCTCGTAATCCCTTCCGTTTTTCATTTCTGTCAAGATATAGTTGCATGTCCCGTTTATTATACCCTTGATTTCCTGAATGTGATTTGCACTAAGACCGTCTCTTAAGGCTTTAATAATAGGAATTCCTCCGGCGACGCTTGCTTCGTATTCAAACGGTGTGTTTGCTAGTTGTTGAAGTTCAAACCTGTGGTATGCCAAAAGCGCTTTGTTTGCCGTAACTACGGCTTTATTGTGTTTAAGTGCGTCACTGACAACCTCATATGCGCTTTCAACGCCCCCCATAAGCTCAACGACTATGTCAATTTCAGGATCTCTTGTGACTTCCTTGTAATCGGTTGTAAGATTGATATTAACGTTTCTTTTTTTGTTTAGGTTTCTTACAACACCCGTTTTTACCACAATCTCTTTTCCGGCTCTGGCTTTTATTAAATCCCTGTTTTTTTCAAGGTTTTTAACTACACTCAGTCCAACCGTTCCGACTCCGACTATTCCTATTTTAACCATTACTTTCCTTTAATTCTTTTAAAAATCCCTTTATGTTTTTTGCAGCCTGACGGATTCGTTTTTCGTTTTCTATAAGTGCGATTCTGACATACTCATCGCCGTAAGCACCAAATCCGATTCCCGGACTAACCGCAATGTGTGCTTCGGTTAGCAGTCTTTTTGAAAATTCAAGGCTTCCAAGCTTTCTTGCGCATTCAGGAATTCTTGCCCATACAAACATTGAAGCGGTAGGTTTTTCAATCTCCCAACCCGCGTTTGCAAAGCTTTCAATCAAAACGTTGCGTCTTTGTTTATATGTTTCTACTATGTCTTTAACCAGATGCTGATAATCCCTAAGTGCAACGGTTGCCGCTACTTGAATCGGTGTAAACATTCCGTAATCTATCCATGATTTGTATTTTTGGAGCGCACCTATCAATACCGGGTTACCTACCATAAATCCTACTCTCCATCCTGCCATGTTGTAGCTTTTAGAAAGCGTAAAGCTCTCAACCGCAACTTCTTTGGCTCCTTTTGCTTCGAAAATGCTAGGGGTTTTGTATCCGTCAAACGTTATATCGGCATATGCAATATCGCTTATGATGTAAAGCCCTTCTTCTTTTGCAAAATCAACGGCTCGTTGATAAAAATCTTTTGTAACGGTTACGGTTGTGGGGTTGTGCGGAAAGTTTAAAACTAAAAATTTAGGTTTTGGCACTGCTTCTATCATTGCTTGTTTTAGCTGTTCGAAAAACTCGTCTTCTAAAAGTTCGTATTTTTCATTGTATTTAAGCTCAACTTTTCTTACACTTGCACCCGCTAACATAAAGGCGTATGAATGTATAGGATATGTAGGATCAGGTACAATAGCAACATCTCCCACATTAGTAATGGCTTGAGTTAAATGAACGTATCCTTCTTTGCTTCCCATAGTGACAACTGCTTCGGTTTCGGGATTAAGGGAAACGTTATATCTTCTTGCATACCAGTTACAGATAGCTTCTCTTAATTTATAAATTCCTTTACTTACTGAATATCTGTGATTTTTAGGTTTGGATGCGGCTTCAATCAGTTTGTCGACTATGGGTTTGGGGGTGGGGCCGTCGGGATTTCCCATAGAAAAGTCAATAATATCTTCCCCCGCGCGTCTTGCCTGAAGTTTGAGTTCGTTAATTACTGCAAAAATATAATTTGGAAGTCTTTCTATTCTTTCAAAATGATTCATTTTATTCCTTTTATAATTATTCCTCTTTTAAAATTCGTTTTTGAATAATTGTCCGATATTTTGATATATGCGCATTCTTGCGGAATGTCTAAATAAATGGTTTTTTGGGAATTCTCTTTTGCAATTATATTTAAAATATTTAAATTTTTATCAAAAAATACAATATAAGGATACCACTTGTCCAATTTTGAGGTGGTTATCAACATTTTTTTAAAGCCGTTTGAGTTTAGCCAGTAAATCCCTTTTGCATTTATCAGTTTTGTTTTTTTATTTATTACTTTTAATGCGTTAAGTTTTGCATTTTCACAGTTTAAAACGAAAATAAAATTTTTCTGCTTTTGTATCGAATTTACCTGACACCCTTTTTGGTTTATGCTTTTTATAAAAAGCACAGGGTCTATATGGTGAGTGGATTTCATCTCAAGGGTAATTTTATAATTGTCGCTTTTTTCTATATTTACAGGATAAAAATAAAAATATCCCATATAGTTTAACACGTTATAAAGTATTTTTGTGTTAAATACAGGATGATTGTCCTTAAACACAAAAGTAGGGTGGATTAATCTGGGTGAATCGAAAAAAATATCAAGCAGACCGTTGTTTTGAAGATATTGCAGGGTTTTTAAAAGGGATGGTTCGTTCATAACAGGCTCTAAAAGTTCTTTATATGTGATGAATTTTTCAGTGCCTATAATGCTTTTAATCATTTTGGAATTATCTGCAAAAAGTATAAGTGAGAGTGTAAGTAAAAAAATTATTTTTTTCATTTTTCATACCTGTTTGGTTTTTTTAAATATTCTACTTTGCCGTTTTGAAACAGTATTCTTACTATTTTTTTGGTATCGGGGGTTATGGTCTGATTTCCGTAATTGATTGTAATGTTGCCGTGTCCGAATTTTATATACCAGTTGGTACCGTTTAATATTTTGGTATTGCTTGTTAAATATTCAACGGTTTTATTATTTTCTAGGTTTAATGCCCTAAACCATACTTTTTGATTGGGAATTATTTCAATATTTTGAGGTATGTTTTTTTTAATATTTTCTGTTTGGATGTTTTGCAGATTTGTTTTATTTGTTTCAGTAAAATTGTTTTCGGGTGTTGTGTTGATGTCTTCTCTGTATTGTACTGATTGATTAGTGTCATTGCCCTCTAAAATGGCGGTTTTATTTAATTCGATTATACTTGGCGATTTTGCGGAATTATATTTATTAAATAAAAGATATGCACCAAGTAAAAAAAGAATCACCGCAAGAATAAACAGAAAAAACGTATTATGCTTTTTGGTTTTTTCAGGGGTTGTTTTTTCAGTGGCTGTATGAGTGATTGTGCTGTTGGTGGTTTTGTTGTATTCTTCAACAAGTTCGCTTAAATCGATTTTAAACTCTTTTTCTATTATTTTAATAAATCCAAGAAATTTAACTCTTTGAATTTTTTCAAATTCTTTATTCTTGATATACCTGAGTGAAATAGGGGAAATTCTTGTACGTTTGTTTATTTCTTCTATTGAAAATTTTTCAAAAAACTCATGTGCATTCATTGGCAATCCTGTCAATTAAGATTCCTGCGGCAACCGATACGTTTAATGAGTCAAAATCGTTTTTCATTTCTATACTTAAAATTTTATCCAGTTTTTCTTTGACTTTTTTCTTCAAACCCTCGCCTTCGCTTCCCATAATTAAAGCTGTTTTTTTTGCTTCTATTTTACATTCTCCTCCCATGTCCGCACCGACTAGCGTATATCCTTTTGTTTTTAAAATATTTATTAAATCAAGTATGTTTTGGAAAGTGATTATTTTCATATCTATCGCCGCACCGGCACTTGTTCTTATAACCTGCGGCCATTTTAGCTCTTTTATACCTGTGATTATCAGCAGATCAATTCCGAGTGCGTAAGCGGTTCTTGTAATGGCTCCGATATTTCCCATATCCGTTACATTGTCAAGTATAAGAATTTTGTTTCCAACAATGTCCCATTCTTTCGGAATAAAGTCGATTTTTGCAAAATAACCCTGATGATTGCCGTTTCTGCTGATTTTTTGCGCCGTTTTATTGTCTATAAAGTTTATTTTAAACTGTTTTAATCTATTTAGCTCTTTTTTATCAAGTTTTTTTGCAATTAAAAGTTCTTTAACAATGTCCGGATGTCTATTTATTATATATTCTACTACTCTTTTTCCATAAACTATCATATACGTATTTTACCATAAAAAAAGGGTCGAAAAAAGGTGAAAGAGGGTGAAAGAAGGTGAAAAGATGTAAACTTTAAAATTGGTTGATTATGAATTATGAGTGATTAGTGAGGAGTGATGAGTTGTGAGTGATGAGTGATGAATTATGAATGGAAAATGAGCGTCGCGAACTTGGCTACTTGAAAAGCGGCGGGGAGGGGTAAAGGAAGCAATAAAATGAAAACCATAAAAAATTTAAACTTAATAATATTTAATTTTTATTTAAAACCCAAAAAATCTTTAATTTCTTCAACTTTGTTTAATTGTTCCCATGAAAATTCTTCTCTTCCGAAATGTCCGTAAGCTGCGGTGTTTTTATATATCGGTCTTAGCAAATCAAGTGAATCGATGATACCTTTTGGAGTTAAGTTAAATACTTTTCTTACAGCATCTTCGATTTTTCTTTCGTCAACTTTGGCTGTTCCGTGAGAGTTTACGTAAATGCTTACAGGCTCAACAACACCTATTGCATATGCTATTTGAACAGTTATTTTTTCCGCAGCCCCTGCCGCTACTAGGTTTTTGGCAACCCATCTTGCCGCGTATGCGCCGCTTCTGTCAACTTTGGTAGGATCTTTTCCGCTAAATGCACCGCCGCCGTGAGGAGCAGCTCCGCCGTAAGTATCGACTATGATTTTTCTGCCTGTAAGACCGGCATCTCCCTGAGGTCCTCCGATTACAAATTTACCAGTAGGATTAATGAAATACTCAACATTTTTACTTAACATATTAGCAGGAATTACTTTTTTAATAACTTCTTCAATTACAGCTTCTTTAATTTCAGAATAGTTAATATCCGGTTCGTGCTGGGTTGAAACCACAACTTTTTCAACGCTTACAGGTTTGCCGTCTACATATTTTACACTGACCTGCGCTTTTCCGTCTGGTCTTAACCATGGAATAATGGCTTCTTTTCTTGCAACCGAGAGTCTTTTAGTGAGTTTATGCGCAAGCATAATAGGAAGCGGCATAAGTTCTGGTGTTTCAGTGCAAGCATAACCGAACATCATACCCTGATCGCCCGCACCTATTTCTTCTCCTCTTTCAACTCCCTGTCTGATATCCGGGCTTTGCTCGCCCACACCGTTTAAAACCCCTGCGGTTCTGTAATCAAATCCGTATCTTGCGTCCGTATAACCTATTTCTCTTATAACTTCCCTTGCAATTTCCTGCATAGGTGCATAAGTGTTTGTTTTAAGCTCACCCGCTATTACACAAAAACCGTTGCTAAGAAGCGTTTCACAAGCCACTTTTGCGTTTTTGTCCCTCTCAATAATATAATCAAGTATGGCATCACTGATTTGGTCTGCCATTTTATCGGGATGTCCCTCTGTAACCGATTCACTTGAAAAAAGATATTCTCTCATAAATTCTCCTTGAGGATTTTTAATTAGAAGTATAGCATAAATTAAGTTGTGAAGTAGATAAGTTGTGAAGTGGATAAGTTGTGAAGCTGAATAAATTATTTTACATTTTTCATTTTTGTGAGGCATTCATGAGAAGCTTTTTTTATAAAATTCAAAACTTCCGATGTAGCTGAATTGAATGTAAAATACTGATATGTAAAACGCTCCGTAATTTTATTATATACGCATTCACAGTATTCGTATTTGTGATTTTGAAGATTTGAATTTTGCATACAGTTGTGAATGAATTTGAATTTGAAGTTTATCGGATAATAAAAAGAAAAAGCAAAAAGAGGAATTAAAATTAAAAGCTTTTTCATTATTTAAGCTTAGCTCTTACCTCTTTTGCGGCTTTTACCATGTTTTCAAGGCTAGGTTTAACTTCTTCCCATTTTCTTGTTTTAAGTCCGCAGTCAGGATTAACCCATACTTTTTCAGCCGGTAATACTTCAAGTATTGCTTCGATTTGTTCTACCATCTCTTCTGTTGATGGGATTCTAGGACTGTGGATATCATAAACACCAGGACCTATTTCACCTTTGTAGCCTCTTTCTTTAAAGATTTTAAGTAAGCTGTTGTCGCTTCTTGCATTTTCTATTGAAATAACATCAGCATCCATATCTTCAATAGCATCCATAATGTCGCTGAATTCAGAGTAACACATATGAGTGTGAATTTGAGTTTCAGGTTTTACGCTGCTTGTTGTAATTCTAAAGCTGGTAATAGCCCAGTCTTCATATTCTGCTCTTTTTTCCGCTCTTAAAGGATATCCTTCTCTTAATGCCGCTTCGTCAACTTGGATAACTTTAATTCCCGCAGCTTCTAGCGCTTCAACTTCGTCTCTTATTGCTATTGCCATTTGATATGCGGTTGATCTTTTATCCTGGTCGTCTCTTACAAATGACCAGTTAAGCATTGTAACAGGACCTGTTAGCATTCCTTTCATAGGTCTGTTTGTGAGGCTTTGAGCGTATGTTATCCATTCTACAGTCATATCTTTTGGTCTGCTTACATCTCCGAAAATTAGAGGAGGTTTTACACATCTGCTACCATAACTTTGTACCCATCCGTTTTGAGAGAATGCGACACCTTTTAGTTGTTCACCGAAGTATTCAACCATATCGTTTCTTTCAAATTCACCGTGAACTAATACGTCAATATCGATTGCTTCTTGATATTCTACAAGTTCTTTAATCATAGCTTTGATTTGAGTTTTGTATTCTTCCTCGCTGATTACACCGTTTTTGTAATCTCTTCTTAATTTTCTAAGTTCCGGTGTTTGAGGGAAACTTCCTATTGTTGTTGTAGGTAATATTGGGTATTTTAGGTTTTCGTGTTGAAGTTTGATTCTCTCTTCAAAAGGCATACTTCTGTGTTTGTCTTTATCTGTTAAGTTAGAAACTCTGTCTTTAACTACAGGGTCGTGAATTTTGTCGCTTGTTTTTCTTGTTGCGATTGCGATTTTGTTTCCTTCTAAAACTTCTTTTTCATATTCGCTAAGCTCTTCGCCTCTGAATAGTTTATCAATTACCCTTATTTCGTCAAGTTTTTCAAGAGCGTATGAAATCCATGATTTGATGTCTTCATCCATTTTTGTTTCGTATTTAAGAGTGTATGGGACGTGAAGTAAACTGCAGCTGCTTCCTACCATAATTTTGTCGGCATCATAAGTTTCTGCAATGCCTTTTAAAAATTCCACAGATTTTTCAATGTCGTTAACCCATACGTTTCTACCGTTTACAATACCGATACCTACGATTTTACCGGCATCAGCAAGTGCTTTGATGCTGTTTTCGTTTCCGTGTACAAAGTCTAAAAACATACCTTTAATAGGGGTAGTAGCAAGTACTTCGTTTGCTTCATTTGAATGCTCAAAATATGTCGCTACGAAAATATCGGCAAGGTTTCCTAATTTGTCATAAACTTTTTTAAGTATCTGAAGGTCTTTTTCAGTAGGATTTGTTACGAAATACGGTTCGTCAAACTGAATAGTATTTACTCCGAGTGCTTTTATTTGAGCAATCAAGTCTTCATATACGGGAATTAGTTTTTCAATAATTTCATCTTCGCTTCCGTTTACTATTTTAGAAAGTTTTACAAATGTAATAGGACCTACGAAATTAACTTTAACATTAATTCCCAGCTCTTTTGCCTCTGCAACTTCGATTTTGATTTTATCGATGCTTGCTTTGAAATCCATATTAACATCAAGCTCAGGAACGATATAGTGATAGTTTGTATTAAACCATTTTGTCATTTCCATGGCTTTGTGGTTTGCATCACCCCTTGCAATTGCAAAATATCTGTCCATACAGTTGTCGATATCTTTGTATCTTTCAGGAATTGCGTTAAGCATTGTCATAGCATCGATCATATTGTCATAAAAACTGAAGTCATTAACGCTTATTAAATCGATACCGGCGTTTTTCTGATATGTCCAGTGTCTTATTCTAAGCTCTTTTGCAGTTTTTTGCAGTTCTTGTTGAGATGATTTTCCAGCCCAGTAAGCTTCAAGTGCCTTTTTTAATTCTCTTTGTTCACCGATTCTTGGGAACCCGATAACGTAAGTAGCCATTAGTGTCCTTTTTTAAGCGCAATTATAGCATAAAAAAGTTGTGAAGTTGTGAAGTTGTGAAGTAGTTCAGTTGTGAGGTTGTGAAGTTGTTAAGTAATAACTATTTTCACAATTTAGTTATTCAACTTCTTTAAACGCTCCGTCAATAATTCTGTAAAGTTTTGTTTTGTAATCGATTTGGTTTTCAAAAATGTAAATATTAAAATCGCTCATATAAAATTCGTCTTCTTTATTTTGCCTGTTGTATATTTTATTTGTAAGAATACATACGGAAAAGTTCAGCCAGTTATATTTTATATCGGAATTTAAAATGTTTGCGTATTCGTTTATTATGTTTGGAGGATTGATAATTGAGTTGGCAATTATAAGTTTTTTAATATCTGCAGGCTGAGTTAGCGTTATTAATAACGGGTCATATCCGATTTGAGGTGTAAGTATGAGCTTGGTTTGTATCTGTTTTTGTGTAATCATTGATAAAACCTGTGCGGTTTTTCCGGCTGTGGTATTAAAAATTATAAACGCATTGTTTAAGCTTTTGTAATAAATATTAGGAAATTTGAATACGCTTTTTAGGTTTTTTATATTTGATTCATAACTGAGCAGTTTTTTTGATATTTGTGTGTTGTCTGCTATTACATAAGTTTTGTCGTTTATAAATTCGGCTAAAGAGTCAATTTGCTTTTTAAAATCAATTGATCCGAAATAGATGTTTTTAGAAGTTATGTTTGTTTCGTTTTTGTGTATCAGCGGAAGATAAAAGGTTTTGTTAATCTTTTTTAATTTTTTTAGTTCGTTGATGTCGGTAGTGAAATATATAATGTCAGGGTTTTTAATCTTTTCAAAATCAATATCACTGTTATATACGGTTATATTATAATCAACACCTTTTTGGGCAAGATATGCATTTATTGAATTTATAAGGGACGGAAGATATTTAAAAAATTTTTGTTTATCGATTACTATCGCAAAATTTACTTTAGAATTAAAAGAAACATACGATTCGTTTAAATCGGTTTCAATAATTTCAGGAGTGTATGTGATTTTAGTATTATCTAATGAATTGTTTGTATCGTAAACGGTTAAATTTTGGGATGTATTGTTTTGTAACGGAAGTTCAACATTTGGCATCTGTGCGTTTAACAGAAGTGCAAAAATCAAAATTACTATTTTTTTCATAACATACTCTTTATTAGTAAAAAGTCTTTATACGCTTCTTTTTTTGCAGACGGGTTTCTTAAAAGGAAACTAGGATGAAATGTAGGTATCACTTTTTTCTCCTTGAATTCAAATATCTGTCCTCTGACTTTGCTTATTGGGATATCGTTATCCATTAAATACATAAAAGCGGTTTTGCCTAAGCATACCAAAATTTTTGGATTTATTATATCAATCTGTTTTAAAAGATAAGGTTTGCAGGTCTGGGCTTCTTCGAAACTCGGTACCCTGTTGTTTGGCGGGCGGCATTTTACTATGTTTGCAATGTAAACGTCTTCTCTTGTTAATTCCAATACATTTAAAATTATTTTTGTTAAAAGTTTTCCGGCTCTTCCCACAAACGGTCTTCCTGTTTTGTCCTCCTCCGCCCCCGGACCTTCGCCTATAAACATAAGTTTGGCATTAGGATTCCCTTCACCGAATACGACGTGGGTTCTTGTTTTGCTTAAATCACAAAGTGTGCAGTTTAAACATATTTTTTCAAGCTCGTTTAATTCTTTTGGCATTTGAATTTTTTTATCTTCAGAATGAAAACCTTCAAAATATTCAACACCGGCCGTTTTTAAATCATAGAGGTATTTCAGTTTCATTATGTTTTTCATTTTCGTCTTTCTTTACAATAGTGTAGGTTGGGTATGCGATTTGAATATCATCTTCTTTGTTGAAAGCTTCAATAATTTCAGCTGAAATATTGCTTCTTAAATTAAGCGGGGCGTAATTGTTCAAATACCAGCAGCTGATCCTGATACCGTTTTCTTCAATAAATGTATAAATTCTGGGTTCGACATTTGCATTTTTTATATTATAAGATGATTTAAGTTTTTTAATCCTTCTTTTTGTAATATCGGTATAACCTTTTGAGTATTTGTTGACTATTTCTTTTGCAAGATATACCGCTTTTTTATAATTTGAATCAAATGTAATAGTGACATCTATACCGTCCCATACCGTTGACATTCCGTGATGGGTGTAATTAAATACAGGATTGGTAAAAATCACATTGTTAGGAACAAAAACGATTCTCCCAGCCCTTCTATTGTATAAATATGTGGTAAGTGTTACGTCTTCATAAATTACTATTCTAGTCAGTGTGATATCGATTACGTCACCTATTATTTTTACATTTCCGTTTTGAAGATAAATTTTAATTCTATCTCCAACCTTAAAGTTTCCGCTAGTCATTATTACAAACCAGCCGAATATGTTCATAAACCAGTCTTTCATAGCAATAGCTATACCGGCTGATGCAAAACCGACTATAGTAATAAGATATGTTGCATTGTTTATATAAAAAAACGATATTATCAGTAAAATCACCGTAATGTTTATAAAATTTAATATTTTATTGGTGATATAAAACGATTCTTCTTTAATATATTTTTTAACAGCCAGTTTGATAAGTGTAAATATTAATATACTTATTGCAATTGAAATAATAAGTGAAATTAATTTATTTATTTCTTTGTTTATTTCTTTTTTGACTTTTTGTTTGTAAATTTCCGCTTCGGCTTCTAGTGTTTTTAATTTCGTTTTATAGATATTGTTTATCATTATAAAATCTTCAATTGCCTGTTTTGTTTCGGTATCTTTAATCTTTAGTTTTTTATTAATTTCATTTAGTTCCTGAAGAAGTTTTAATGTGTTTTTGAAATTATTATATGTTTTAAGGTTTTCGTGTATGACATTTTTCACTTCTTTTTCATAATTAAGCGCGTTAAAAATCTGAAAAGGATTGTTTACTTCAGGCGGTTTTGGGAGATCTTTTATTTTAATTAGGGTTTTAAAAATATTTCTGTTTTTACTTAAAAGTTCAAGTTCGGTTTTTAGACGTTCTAGTTTGTCTTTGTATTTTCTAGGGTTTCTGCGTGCAAGTTTTTCCAAAGAATAAATTTTATTTTGAAGTTTTTTATAATTTAAATAAGATTTGTAGTTAATATAAAATTCGTCTTTTTTTAATGTTTCTGATATTTCGTTTAATTTTTGTTCTAACAAAGTGGTGTTAGTATCGTTTGCAAACAGCGACAAAAAGAAAAACAGAAAAATTACTATTCTCATTTTGCAAACTTTTTTAAAACTTTCATAATTATTTCTTTGTCTATGTTTTCTACAATTTTAAATTTGCCGATTTTTTCGGGAATTATAAATTTTATTTTGTTGTTTAGTGTTTTTTTATCGGCAAAAAAATGCTCGTAAAATTCTTCAATGTTTTGAATTTTGTAATAGGTGGGCAGATTTTCTTTTTCAAGGAGTTTTTTTATCCTTTCGGCTTCCTCTTTGCTTAAATATCCGAGTTGTATTGAAAGTTCGTTTGCCATAACCATTCCTACGGCTACTGCTTCTCCGTGAAGGAATGTTTTGTAATTTGTCAGGTTTTCTATAACGTGTCCGAATGTATGCCCGTAGTTTAAAACGCTTCTTATTCCTTTTTCTTTTTCATCCTGATTTACCACCCATGCTTTAAGTTCAACGGAGCGTTTAATTATCTCTTCTATTGACAATGAGCCTTTTTCTAGGTTTTCAAAATATTCTTTATCGAACATTACCGCCATTTTGATAACTTCCGCCATTCCTGCGGCAAATTCTCTTTTTGGCAGGGTTGAGAGGAAATGTGTATCGATATAAACGGCTTGGGGCTGATAAAAAGCCCCGATTAAATTTTTGCCGTATTTGTTGTTTATTCCGGTTTTTCCTCCGACCGAGCTGTCAACCATTGCAAGAAGTGTTGTGGGTATTTGTATAAACTCAATTCCCCTTAGAAAAATAGAGGCCGCAAAGCCGCTCATATCTCCTATTACGCCTCCGCCAAAAGCAATAATTAAACTGTTTCTGTCATACTTCGCATCAAACATCCTATCAAGCGCATACGTAATATATTCCATGGTTTTATACTCTTCTCCGTCAGGCAGGGTGATTATTTTAAGCTCTTTTGCTTTTAGATGATTAAGTAAATAGTTTAAATGATATCCGGCTACTGTCGGATTGGTAATAATAGCCACTTTTTTATTTAACGTAATATCTGGTAATTTTTGTATTAATATATCGTATGTTTTATTCGGTGTGTTTATTGTAACCTTCACTTATTCTCCTTTTATTTAATAGGCTCAAGGCATAAAGCTTAAAGCAAAATATATGCAATATTTTTTATATTGTTTTCCTTTTTTCACCCTCCCCGCCACTTTTCAAGTGGCCGGGTTCGCTGCGCTCATTTTCACCCTTTTTTACACCCCCTCATTTTACCGGTATTAAAAACTGATTGAATTTGTTTAAAAACAGATATGAATATTCCATTTTAGGATTAAGTATCTGCCATATTTTAGGCACCGGTTTTTTTGTAAAAGGGGATATTACACATTGATTATCTTCTTTATTTAGTTCAAAAATCGGATTTTCTTTTGTATTTTTTATATTAACATTTTGAAAATTGAAAAGTTTTGCAAAATTTCTTAAGTATTCTGTAAGTTCGGTATGGCTGTTTTCAGGATCTCCGTCGATAAATGTCAGAGGTTTGTTAAGTTGAAAAGACAAATCAAAAATAACGGATGCAATAGGTTTGATTTCATTTTCCTGGATTAATACTTTGATTCCTTTACATTTTTTAATTGATTCTTCTCCTTTTTTAAAAATGGGAAGTTTAAGGTTAAAATAAAGGGATGAGTATTGATAAAAAAAGTCGTTGTTTGTTACAATAAGCCCGATGTTGTAAATCTTGACATCGTTTTTTATGCATTCGCTGTATGATGTTTCGTAATAGTCGCTTGAAATTTCAATATTGTCGAATTTATAAAGTTTATATATCTGGTTATTTATTGAAGGATTTATTATTTTAATTATCAGTTTTTTGTTTTTAAGTTTTCTGTGTAAAAAGAGGGCGGATTTTAAAAGGGAGGAAATCTCTTTTTTTTCCATATTTTTCATATCGATTAAAAGATATATATTTTGTCCGTAAGGCTGCGGAAAAGCTCCTATGTTTTTCTTGATTTTGTTAAATAAATCCTTTAATTCTTTCGGGTCACCTATCAAAAGCAGTTTGTCGTTGGGAAGAATTAAAGTATTTTTGTTTATAAGTCTTAGCTCGTTGTTTCTATATATTGCGGCAACCCTTGCTTTGTCGTTTTGTAATTTGTTTGGATGTGAATATACAAAAGGAGAATGGGGCGGGACTTCAACTTCCAAAATTTCTCCTATTCCAAGACCGATATCCCTTGCAAAAAGAGGTACACCCGGTAAAAAGTCGATTATTTTGTTTGTAAGCAGCTGAGGTATATCTATTATTTCTATGTTGTTTTGCTGTGGAATTTCAAAATCGAGCCAGAATTTTACAAAAAGTATGGGAACTTTTTTATTAATGGAGTTTTTAAGGATAAATTCCGCTTCTTTTTTATTTTTTACAACAATTATAATTTTGTTTAAATCTCTGTGTAAGATATTTTTATACAGTTCGTATGCGTAAAAGTTTATTTTGTAAAAAAACAGGTTTTCTTTTTCGTTAAAGCCGTTTTTTATTTCGTCTTCTTCATAAATTATATGGAATTCCCCAAGATTTAATAGATTATCTGAAATTTTTTTAATTAACAGTGAAGCTTCTTGACATCCTGCAAATATTAAAATTTTATTCAAGCAGTTCCTTTTGTTAAAATTTCATAAAATTATAACATACGAATGTATAATTGAGAATTAAAAGAAAATATTGCATATACTGCTTTAAGCTTTGTGCTTTTAGCATTAAGCTTTTATAAAAGGAATTAAATGGAATTTACAATAGATAAAACAGACGGCAATGCAAGAGCATGTACGATTAAAACAGCTCACAGTGAAATAAAAACGCCGATATTTATGCCGGTTGGAACGGCTGCAGCTGTAAAAAGCCTTGATGCTATTGATATGACGGAAATTTTGGACGCACCTATAATTTTAGGGAATACTTATCATTTATATCTTCGCCCCGGTGATGAAACGATAGCAAAACTCGGGGGACTTCACGGATTTAGCGGTTATAAAAGAAGTTTTTTAACGGATAGCGGAGGTTTTCAGGCATTCAGTCTTGGCGATAATGTTAAATTTACTGATGAGGGTATATGGTTTAAAAGCCATATTGACGGGTCTAAACATTTTTTTTCTCCTGAAAAAGTTATAGATATCGAATATAATCTTAACAGCGATATTATGATGGTTTTGGATGATTTGATAGCTCTTCCGAATACCAAAGAAAGAATTAAAAAATCAATTGAAAGAACTACAAAATGGGCGTATAGAAGTTTAGTCCATCACGTAAACAAAGGCAAAAAAAATAATATCTTCGCTATTATTCAGGGAGGGACGGATTTTGAATTTAGAAGAATTAGTGCCGAAAGTTTGGTTTCTCTTGAATATGAAGGTAATACGTTTGACGGTTTTGCAATAGGGGGGCTGAGCGTAGGGGAAGAAAATCAGCTGATGTATGACACTATTGAAGCGACAACCCCGTATATGCCAAAAAATAAACCAAGATATTTAATGGGAGTAGGGACACCTGAAGATATTATTGAGGCGATTGAGAGAGGCGTTGATATGTTTGACTGTGTAATGCCTACCCGGAACGCCAGAAACGGTTATCTTTTTACTTCATTTGGAACGCTTAGAATCAAAAACGCCAAATATAAGCTTGACGAAAACCCGATTGATCCGAAATGCAGTTGTTATACATGCCGAAATTTCAGCAGAGCGTATTTGAATCATTTATTTAAGGCAAAAGAGCTAACATATTTCAGACTCGCTTCAATTCATAATCTGCATTATTATCTAAATCTGGTGAGGGAAATCAGGGAAGCTATTATAAACGGCAAATTTATAGAATATAAAAAAGAATTTTATTCAAAAAGACAAGGGAAGTAGTTAAGTCCTGTATTTCATAGGAAGCTGCTTAAACTCAATTCCTTTTTTTATGCTTTTGATATTTCCTTTTTCATCAATAATAAATGTAACATCTTTTTCCGCTCCCATATTGTCTGTTGATAAAATTTCAATCATAAGTTCGCCGTTTTTTATATTTGCTTTTACAGGTCTTTCATCCATTCCCATATCAATTGTTTTTGCCCAGACTGTTTTATTATCAAATGTTTTATAAGCGATAATAACATCTTCACTTGTTGCTTGTGTGGTTCCGATTATCAAAAGACCTTTTTTATAAGGCAGTATTTTGTATGCATCATCCATAAAAGGCGTTGAAACGGTTAATTTGCCTTTTTTTGAATATACGATGATATCGGAATTATTATTTGGTGTATATTTTGTAACTGCCACATAAACATTGTTTTCTTTAATGGCAAAATCTCTTGCTAAGTCATATTTTTCACCGTAATAGTTTGTTTTTATAAGGTTTCCGGTTAAATCATATGTAAGAAGGGAAACTTTGTTCTTTTTTTGGTCATAGCCTAATATATAAAGTTTGTTTCCGATAATTTGTGATTTAATCGGGTCTAGTAAAACCGGAGTGATTTTTTTCCACACAAGATTGTAGTTTTTATCAAGTTTATAAACAGCCGCTCCGTTTGGGTCGGGTAAGACAAACACATACCCGTCATCCGTTTTCATTAAAGCACTTTCATTAACACCGTATTTATCTAGTAAATTTATACTTTTAAAACTTAGCTTTTTTTCAGGTTTAGAGTTTGTTGCGCATCCTGTAAACAGAGTAAGTCCTATTAGTGATATGTAAATTAATTTTTTCATTTAAAATCTCCTTTTTGTGTTGTGCGCTTAAAGCTTAAAGCAAGATATATGCAATATTGTCTTTAGAATAAAATGCTTTATGCTTTAAGCTTTGTATTTTTAGCTTTTATTCGTAATATGTTACGGAGCTTTTTCCGAATTTTCTTGTTTTTATTTTTTTATAAAGACCTAATTCTTCAGGGAAAGTGTAATCACTTTGATGTTCGATTAAGATTTTTTCAACATTTATTTTAGGTAGCTGTTTAATTAAAAGCTGTACTTTGTCATAAATATCTTCATAACCTTCTCTTATTGCAAAAGGCGGGTCGAAATAAAAAAACGCCCTGTCTTTTTCTCTTTTTAGTTTTTCAATAACATCCCAAACAGTTTCAAAACTGTCTCCTAAAATAATTTCGCATTTTTCAGGCTCCATTGAATCGATGTTTTTTTTCAAAACTTTGGCAGCTTCCGGGTCTTTTTCCAAAAAATAAGCTTTTTTTGCACCTCTGCTTATCGCCTCAAGACCTATGCTTCCGACACCGCTGAACATTTCCACCCATGTAGAATCGGGGACTTCCCATTGAAGAGTGTTAAAAACACTTTCTTTTAAAATGTTTTTGGTACTTCTGGTGGTGTCTTTATTACCCATATAGAGTTTTTTGCCCCTGTATTTGCCCCCTATGATTTTTATATTACTTTTTTCCATTGGCTTCCTTTAAAAGTTCAAGTATTTCTTTTTTAAAATTTTCAAAAATTTCATCTAGTTTTTCTTCTACACTCTTTTCATTTTGAGGAAGCTTTTTTTCAAGCTGCATAAAAAGAGTTGTTTTTGTAAAAGGTTTTTTAATGTCTTTGCCTATAAGTATACCGTCAATATCGGGATTGTCCGTTATTACAATTCCTTTTTCGCTTAAATTCCCTTTTAGAAAATATTCCAGCGTGTATTGTAGCAAAGGGGAATCGCATTTTATTTTATACTGCATAAACTGCCTTTATAAAGTGATATAATTTTAAACATAATTATTTAAATCAGCATTAATTTGTATAAGAAAATTAAATTTTTATTTATTTTGACCGATATTATAGCAGATTAAAAAAGGGGTTAATAATGGATGTGTTCAGCAATATTAAAAATATGACACAAAAAACTCAAAATTATGAAACGCTTAGCAATAACAATACGGTTAAAAGAGATGAAGTGCAAAAAGTGAGCAAAATTGAAGAGCAAAAAGAAGTTATGGAAAAACAGGATAAAAACAAATTAAAAAAAGAGCTTCAAAAAATAACCGAAGAGCTGAATAAAGCCCTGAATCCTTTAAATACGACGCTTAAATTTCAATTTAATGATAAAATTGACGAATTGATGGTGAAAGTAGTTGATACGCAAAACAATAAAGTAATAAGAGAATATCCTCCAAAAGAAGCGTTGGAGCTTATGGAAAAAATGAGGGAAATTGTCGGATTATTATTTGACAAGAAAGGTTAAAAATGGCTGATATGGGAACACTCTCTTCACTTGGAATAGGAAGTGGGGTATTAAAATACGATGTTATAGATAAGTTAAAAAACGCCGATAAAAAGACAATGATTACGCCTCTGGAAAATAAACTCGATTTACTTAAGAAAAAAGAAAGTGCAATTTCTCAGTTTATCACAATAGGTTCGACAGTAAAAACGGATATTCTTGATTTGGCTGACGGTACTCTTTTTGCGAAAATTTCAACAAACGTCAGCGGAAGCAGTGTAAAAGTCGAAGCGGAAGACGGTGTAAAACCGCAGACTTTTAATATTGACGTTTCACAGCTTGCCGAAAACGACGTATTTCAGTCAAACGGTTTTGCTTCAATGGAGAGTGTTGTCAATAACAGCGGAAGTGACGTGACTCTTTCTATAGGTATGAATGGTACTGAGACTTCATTTACATTAAAATCCGGTGCGACTTTAAATGATTTAAAAGAAGCTATAAATAATGCAAATGCCGGTGTAACCGCTTCAATAATCGATACGGGAGTAGGGGATAATCCTTATAAACTTGTACTTAAAGCAAATGAAACGGGAGAGGATAATTATATACAGTTTAACTATTCGGGAATAGATGATTTAGGTTTTAATGCAGTCAATTATACATCAGCCACTTATTCATCAGACAGTGATAAAGTAAATGACAGCGGAAGTGACCAGACATTTAAAATAACGGTTAACGGGACGGAATATTCTATGACCGTGGCAGACGGAATGAGTGTGAGTGATTTTATCGATGCTTTAAATAACGGGGAATTAAAAGACAGTGACGGTAATTCTTTAAAAATAAACGCTTCTTACAATAACGATACGGGCGCTGTTAATTTTGATATTCAGGCGATTGGAGATATTGTAATTGACGATACGGATTTAACTACCAGCTTTAACGACAATACGGATTTTACAAATTCAAACAGGCTTCAACAGGCGCAGGATGCCAAATTTAAATATAACGGTGTGGAAATCCAAAGAGAGTCAAACAAAATTGAGGATTTAATAAACGGGGTTACTATAAATTTGCAAAATACCGGCAGTTCAACTGTTTCAATAACTTCAAATGTTGATGATATGGTAGATACGATTAAAAAGTTTGTGGCAGATTATAATGCAATGATTTCAAATTTGCAGAGTTTAACCGCTTATGATAAAGAAAGCGGAAATGTGGGACTCTTTCAGGGGGATAGTGATTTTACAATGCTTAGCGGTAAATTTTATAATGATATTTTCGGTGTTGTAATGTCAAATAAAACTACCCGCTCAGACTATAACGGAAACGAATATACGGTTAATACGATATTTACGGCTGCCGATGTAGGCTTTAGTATGAATAAAACGGGAATGATAAGTTTTGATGAGGAGAAATTCAGAAGTGCGTATAAAAAAGACCCTGATCTGACAAACAGACTATTTGGAAGTATGTTTACAAGATTAAAAACCGATTTTGAGAGTACAATTACCGGAGATAAATCAAATTTGAATTTATTAGACCAAGAAATAAAAAAAGAAGAAGACAGATATCAGGACAGAATTGACGCTATGAATAAATATTTAGAAACTAAATATGAAATAATGGCGAAACAGTTTGCCTCATATGATGAAATGATAAATAAACTTAACACTCAAAGCCAAAGCCTTACAATGGCAATTCAGCAGGCGATAAACGCAAAAAAATAAAGGTGTGAAAAATGACGTATAATAAAGCTTTAAACAGTTACAATCAGATGAATGTAAATATAGACAGGCCGGAAAAATTAATCCTTATGTTATACGAAGGGGCATTGAGATTTGCAAACTTTGCCAAAAAAGCTATTAAAGAAAACAATATTGAGGATAAAGTCAAATATATTATTAAAACCTCCAATATTTTTATAGAGCTTTTAAATTCGCTTGATTTTGAAAAAGGCGGGGATATTGCATATTATTTAAACGGGCTTTACGCTTATCAGCTTGAACTGCTTGCAAAAGCCAATCTGGAAAATGACACTAAATATCTTGATGACGTAATCAGGGTTTTAAAAGGGCTTATTGAAGCGTGGAAAGACGAGACGGGAATTAGTTAACAGTGAAAAGTGAAAAGTGAAAAATGAAAAATTATTTAAATAAACTTAAAATTGCGGTTATTAATGAGGATATAAACAAACTTGAAGAGTTAGTAAACGAGTCTCCTGAGTATGATAGCATTGAGGAAGCTCAGGAGATTGTGTCGTTTATTAAAAAGGCTGTGAAATTGCTGCAGAAAGAAAAAAATAAAATTTCTCTTGAAATGCAAAAAATCAAAAAACTTCAAAAATTTAATATTGAAAAAAGAATGGAAAAAGAGAGCTTCAGTTTTAAAGCTTAAAATATTGAATATCTGAAATGAATAAATCCTAGAATGTTTTGAATATCCCTTACTACTTTTTCCATAATTTTCGCTTCTTTAGTGCCGCTAAGCATTCTTGTAAGAAGATATCCGTTCATAAGTGAAATTTTAACGGCACCTTTTGAATCTTCATAAACGGCGATGCTTAAAGGCATTTTAACGGCCATAAATTTTGTATCGTCGTCGCTTAACATTTCTCCGGCGTATTTTGCATTACAGAATTTTATAATCGCAACTTTACCTACATCGGGACCGCCGTATTTTTTAATTTCTTCTTCCTGGTCAATTACCGTTACTACATGCCAGCCGGGTTGTTTTGAAATGTTTTGTGTCAGGATTTTTACTGTTTTCTCAAAAGAATAAGGACTTGAAACCTGTTTAAACAGCATTGTTTGTGCCGACATTTTGAATAAAAGCGGTATTATAAATAAAACAGCAACCGCACCTATAATTAATCCTCCTAAAAAACTTCTTTTATTCATATTATTCCTCCTCAGGTATACAGATTTTTTGATTTTTTACGGCAATGTATGTCTTATATGCAACAAAGCCAACTAATAATGTTGTAAATGTCAATAAAAACAGTGACAGTGAATAAATCAATGTGTTGTGAGATGCGGAATACATTAATATTGTCGAAATAGTAAGCGCTGCCATAGGGAACGTGTATGCCCACCATGAAATGAAAAATTTTAGACTAATAAATTTTTTCATCATTGTTAAAAGCAATACGAAAATGAACAGCGCTATGAAATATAAAAACAGACTGCTAGTATCAATAAGTCCGAAAGTCAGTCTGAAATAACTGATAAATCCGACTGCGGGCGGTGCTATAAGGATGAAAAACGTAGGGACCAGTCTTTGACCTACAGGATGGTGAAATATCATTCTGTAAATTACAATTGTAAAAAGCACAATCCAGAAAAATATTCCGATTGCATAGAAAAATATGCTAACTAGTGTGTTTTGCGCATCAAATCCCACTACCGGGACTAATACGTTACCTACAACGGGAATAAACCACGCAGGGTTTATTTGATGGACTTCAAATTTATGTTCTAGCCAGTAATTCATTACTTTATAAGTAAAAAACAGATGAAGCGGTGCACCTATATACCATAAAGCAATAGATACGCTCGGAGCATAGTCGTAATATGCTATTGAAATCAGCAAAAAACTGATTGAAATAGCCGCACCAAAGGAACTTTTGATAGGATGTGAAAATTCTTTGCTTACGGCTTTAGGGTATTTGATCCATTTTATAATGTAAGCAAAGAAAATAACGAAAAACATAGCCGTATCAATGAAAAGCAGTAGTTTGTAAATATACTCAAACGAATCGAGCTTTAAAAAATGCCAGGCTTTTGCAAATGCAATTGTAAGTCCCGAAAGACCCATAATTACCGCAAAAAGCTGAACAGGAAAAAATTGTAGGCTTCTTTGCATTTTTAACCTCCGTGTAAATTTCGTTTGAATTGTATTGATATAACCTTAAATTATGCTTAATATAAGTAAAAATTATAATACTCTAAAAAAACTGCTTCCGCTTCCTGTAAAAAAACCTTTATCTGTGTATTTATGTAAATCCGGATAAAGTGAGAGTGCGGGGCGGAATAAATCATTTAGTTCTGTAGGTGAATGTTTTTGTAGTAATTCTTTTGAATCGTATTTGTCAAAATCGGTCTCTTTTGGATTAAAAAACCTTTCTTTGTATTCTTTATAAACAGCTGGGGTAGAGCATTCTATAGGAGGGGTGAAAACTTCAATATTTAGTGGTTCTTCATCGTATTTTTCCACTATATCACCTCTGCCATATACATTGGCACTGTCGTAGTCATATATAAAAAAAGCAACGTCGCTTCCTATTTTTTTGCCTATTTCACAAAGCTTTTCGTTATCTAAATTCAGTCCACTTTCTTTATTTACAAGTCTTAAAAAAGCCGCAGCGTCGCTGCTTCCGCCTCCAAGTCCCGCCATTTCGGGAATGTTTTTGTGAATTTTAATCTCTTTTCCTATAAACCATTTTTTAATATCAGGATATTCTTTTGTAAGTTCGACATACGCCCTAAAAACTGTATTATCCCTTAATACGCAGTTTATGTCTCCGGTTATATTGAATTTTTCGGCTTCAACTATTTCTATTTCATCATATAAGTTTTTAACCTTCATAAATCTTGATTTTATTAAATGATAATAACCGTCATGCCCGACTATTTTTAAAAATATATTTACTTTAGCGTATGCTTTTATTTTCATCAGTTTCCTTTCATGATTAAGCTGAAAGCTAATAAATATTAAATTTTATACCAATTTTGCTTTAAGCTTTTAGCTTTGAGCTTTTATTTAAACATTCCCGATATATCTTTTATAGCTTCTAAATCAATCTCTTTTGCCGCTTTTTTATTCTCTTGTGTAATTTGCTCAATTAGTTCGCTTCTTAAAATAGTAATGTCCCTCGGAGCGTCTATCCCGATTTTAACCTGGTTTTTGTCAATGGAAATTATTGTTATTTCTATATTATCGCCGATTTTTATTTTTTCGTTTATCTTCCTTGATATAACTAACATAGCTCAATCCTGTTTAAGATGTATTTTACTTCCTCGTTTATTTCTATAATAGCAAAATATTTATCGTATTTTACATAATATGTTCCGTTTTTTTTAATTTCGAAGTCATTTATATTTAATTTTTTACCCAAAATCAGATTTTCCGGGTCTTTTAAATAAAAATTTTCTTCCATATCCAGATAATCAAGAGGATTTAAAATCTTTTCACATTCATAATGAAATTTTCCTTCATTTACCCTTTCAAGATACGTTAAAGCTCCGTTTACCCCTAATTTTTGCGCGATGTCAAATCCTAAACTCCTTATATACGTCCCTTCACTCACACTTGCCTTAAACGTAATAAACGGATGGGAGTAGTTAATTAATTCAATATCAAATATTTCTATATCAATCTCTTTTTCCAAATAAACGTTTTCATTTTCCATTGTCCATTGTCTATTTTCCATTAAATTATACGCCCTTTGTCCGTTTATTTTTTTTGCACTGTATTTTGGTGGAAGCTGTTTTTGTTTTCCTGAAAAGTTTTTTAAAATGTCAGTTATTTGTTCTTTTGAGAAACTGGCGGTATTTTCAATTTTTTCAATTTTTTCTATATCGAGGGTAGGGGAATATGCTCCAAGCATCAGTGTTGCAATATAAGTTTTAGGTGTTTTTTTTAAAAATCTGAATAGTTTAGTATATTGTCCGGATGCAATTATCAGACATCCGCACGCAAACGGGTCAAGCGTCCCGGAAAATCCCATTTTTTTTATTCCGTATTTTCTTTTTAATTGATTAAGAAATTTATTTGAACTTATATACATAGGTTTATTTGCAACGAATAATAAATTAAGTTGTGAAGTTGTGAAGTTGTGAAGTTGTGAAGGTGCATTGTTGTGAAGTTGTGAAGTTGTGAAGTTGTGAAGTTGTGAAGGTGCATTGTTGTGAAGTTGTGAAGGTTTAAACATTATCTTTCCTATTAGATATTAATGAATTAAGCATTTTTTCAATTTCAGTCAATAAATTGTCTATTTTTGTATATTCTCCTTGAAAATTTAGCATTTTTGCAATTTCAATTTGAGTTTGCAATTCATATGTAGATCCTAAAGCAATTTGTAAAAAATGTATAAATTCTTTTTTAGAATTTCTACCTCTACCTTCTGCAATATTACTTGGGATGGAAATTGCACTTCTTTTTATTTGTGAGGTTAAACCATAAATTTCATTTTCAGGAAAATTATTGCATAATTTATAAATTTCTTTAATTAAATTCATAGATTTTTGCCAGACAATTAAATTTTTATATGTAGCCATTCTTTCTCCTTCACAACTTACCTACTTCACAACTTAGCCACTTCACAACTTACCTACTTATTTACGCTCTTTCCACAAAATCGCTTAAAATTTCCCTCACATTATGACCGAAATCAATTTTCAGTTTTGTTTTATTACCGGCTTTGTTGATGCCGAGAATCCTTCCTGTTCCGAATACTTTGTGTTTGACAAGTCCTCCGACTTTAAACATCCCGCCGCTTGGCGCTTCTTTTAAATTAACCCTCTCACCTTTAATTAGTCCGGCTTCAGTTAAGAATCTGCTTTTTGAAACCATGCTTCTTTTACCTCTTATGTATCTGCTCTGAACGTATGAGAGGGTGAGTTCTTTTTTTGCCCTTGTAATTGCGACGTAAGCAAGTCGTCTTTCTTCTTCGATATCCGCTTCGTTTAAAGGGAAAAAGCCTTCTTCCATTCCAATTACGAAAAGATGTTCGAATTCAAGTCCCTTGCTTGCGTGTATAGTCATTACGTTTATCATTTCATCAGTGATTTTGTCCTGATCGCTTTCAAGTGAGAGCTCGTTTAAAAACTCCCTAAGAGTTAAATCTTTTTTTTCTCTCATCATACCGTAAAATTCTTCAACGTTTCTTTTTTTGTCTTCATCTTTGTAACTGGTGCTAAGCTCAATCGTTTTTTCAATGGCTTCGGGAAGTTCTTCAATAGGAAGAGAGCTTAAAAACTCTACTGTTTTTTCAAAATCTTTAAGTGTTTTGGCCGCTTTTTTACTTAAAAACGATAAATCGTTTTCTTTTATAAATTCAAGAAAAGATTTTTCCCCTTTTGTTTCTTCAAGTTTTGTAATCGTTGTTTTACCTATTCCCCTTTTTGGTTTGTTTACGATTCTTTTAAACGAATAATCGTCATTTGGATTGACAAATATTCTTAAATAACTTATCAGATCCTTTATTTCTTCCCTTTCGTAAAATCTCATACCCCCAACTAGTTTATAGGTAATGCCGTACGACCTTAGTCCGTCTTCAATTGAGCGTGAAAGAGCGTTTATTCTGTAAAGAACGGCTATTTCTTTAGGATTTACGCCGCTATTTATTAAATTTTTAATTTTTTTTGCAATTGCCTCGGCTTCTGCAACTTCGTTATAACTTTTTAAAAGTTCGATTTCTTTCCCGTCTCCTATGGCTGAGCGCAATTTTTTGTTATATCTTTGTTTATTGAAACTGATTAGGGAATTTGCGGCTTTTAAAATCTGATTGGTGGAGCGGTAGTTGGTTTCAAGTTTAATGACTTTTGCGTTAAAGTCTTTTTCAAAATTGAGTATGTTTTTGTGATTAGCACCTCTGAATCCATAAATTGACTGGTCATCATCACCTACAACACAGATGTTGTTGTGTGTGCGGCAGAGCTTTTTTAAAAGTAGTAATTGTATTTCATTGGTGTCCTGATATTCGTCAACCATAATATATTGGTATTTATTTGAAATTTCCCTGCATAAATCGTCGTTTTCATTTAATATGGTATAAGTCAAAAGCAATAAATCGTCAAAATCCACTAGATTGTTTTCTATAAGATATTTCTGGTATTTGTCGTATATGTGGGCTAATTTTTTATAGGTTGTGTCTTTTGCAAGCGAAAACACCTCATCCGCATTTAAAAAAGAGTTTTTATATTTGCTTATTTCCTTGCTTACAAATGACAACGGCAGGTCTGTAGATATGGATTTTAATATTTTTTTCTGGTCATCACTGTCAATAATTACAAACGTGTTTTTTCTCCCGATTAGATGAATATACAGTTTTAAAAACATAAGCCCGAATTTATGGAATGTACTAAGAAGAGGCGGATGTGCGGTATTGTTGTTTATCATTTTAAGGGCACGTTCGCGCATTTCGCTTGCAGCTTTGTTTGTAAATGTAAGGGTGAGTGTATTTGCCGGGTCTATTCCGAGGCTCAATAAATATGCAAGTCTTGTTGTAATTGTTTTTGTTTTTCCGCTTCCGGCACCAGCTAATATTAAAAGCGCATCGTCAATATGCGTTGCGGCTTTTTTTTGTGCTTCGTTTAATTCATTTAAAAAATCCATTTTTCCGCTTTTTTATATTTATTATATCAAAAAAACAATTCCCCTTCAACCTTCTCCCTTCAACCTTTAACCTTCCACCTTCCTTTTACCTCTCCCTATTTGATTTATTATAATTTTTAGTTATAATTCTCATCAATAAAATTTAAGAGGAGAGAAATGGTAATTAAATACCTAGATAAAATTTATACATTTTTAGTAATTAATCGTGAGAGTAGTTTTTCTAAAGCCAGTAAGGCACTTGGCATTTCCCAGCCTGCCGTAACACAGCAGATAAGGATTTTGGAAGATTTTTTGGGAGTAAGTCTGTTTGAACGGAAAAAAAACGGGGTAATTCTTACAAAAGAAGGGCAGACGTTTTTAATTTACGCAAAAGAGTTTGAGAAATTTCTAAACGGATTTGAAAAAAAACTTGAAGAATTCAGAAATGCCGATACTCCGTTTTTAATAGGCGCGAGTCCCACCGTCGGTAATTATAACTTGCCTGAATGCATAAAATATTATAAAAGCCTGATTAACCGTGAAATAAATTTAGTAATAAAAAACAACGATGCCCTTTTTGAAGATGTTGAAAAAAAAGCCGTGGATATGGCTTTTGTTACTAAAAAGAAAAATAACAAACTTAATTACGTAGAGTGGATAGAAGACGAGCTGGTCGTGTTTTCCAATAAACCTCTTCCTCCGAGTATTGAACTTAAAGATTTAAAAAACTATAAAATGATATGCCGTGAACCGGATTCTTCAACGAGGGATTTTATCAAAAAAGTGTTTGATGAATATGAATTTGCTTGTGATATGTTAAACGTTATAAGTGTTGTCCATAACTCTACGGCTCTTAAATATACGGTTATGAGTTCAAACGAACAGGTTGTTTCCATTATTTCTAAAATAGTAATTAAAGATGAACTTCGCGAAAAGAAACTTTTTATGTCTAAAATTAAGGGAATGAATCTTAAAAGAAAAACCTACATTGTGTATAAAGAAAAAAACAAAGACATAGAAGCTATTTTGAATTTTATTAAAAGCTAATCGCAGAGATTAGCGGGGTTGTACTGATTATTCTTTTATAAATTTTCTGTTTCTCGGATTTATTGCAAAAGGGTTTTTCGGTTTTTCTTCTTTTGGCAGGGTGGCGGCGGCATTTATAAAAAGCGGCACTTCATCCTGTGTTATTTGAATAATGTTTTCAATAGGCACTGTTACAACACTTCCGATGTTTTCTTCGCCAAATCCGGCTTCAAAAATGAAATTGTTATCGATAATATGTGCGCTTTGCAATGTATAGTTGGCTATAGCAAAAACAATAATATCCGTAAATTGCTTTGTTATATGCTCCGGGAGGGGAGGATTGAAATTAATTGCAGGCATATGAGCCAAAATCGAAAAAGGCTCATCCCTTTCAAGAAGAATTGTTAAAATTTCTTTAGCATGTATGGTTTTTAATTCTCTAAAATAAGGTAGATTTATTATCATATTTTTCCTTTAACTGTTTGAATTCGTTTAATATATCTTTAACCGCATCAATTCCCTGTTTCCAGAAATTTTCATCTTCAATGTTAACGCCGAATATTTCCAGCTGTTTTTTAGGTGGTATGCTTCCGCCTTGAGCTAAAAATGTGACATACTTTTCTTCAAAATTTTCAAATCCGTTTTTGTAAAGTTTATATAACGTCAATACCAAAAGCTGTGCGTATGAATATGAATAACAGTAAAACGGTGAATGTATAAAGTGAGGTATATAACTCCACCAAATCTCGTAGTTTTGTGTAAGAATTACACTTTCACCGAACATTTTTTTATTTTCTTCCATCCAGATTTTATTGTAATCCTGAGGTTTTAGCTCATCTGCTGCGTGAACTCTTCTTTCAAAATTGGTAAATACTATCTGTCTGAAAAGTGTTGCGAAAATATCTTCAAGTTTGCCCGCATAAATTTCAATCAGCTCTTCTTTCGGAAGTGATTTTTTAAGCTCTTCAAACAAAAGCATTTCCGCAAAAATACTTGCGGTTTCGGCAGTTGTTAAAGGTGTATCCTGATTAAGATACCCGACGTCTTTTGCAAGATACTGGTGTATTGCGTGACCGAGTTCGTGTGCGAGGGTAAAAACATCCCTTCTTTGATTGGTGTAATTAAGTAAAACGTATGGATGCGCCGCAGGAGTTGCCGAATGTGAAAAAGCTCCTCCTCTTTTTCCTTCTTTAGGGTATACGTCTATCCATTTTTCGTCAAACGCTTTTTTTGCAATTTCATAAAAGGTATCTGAGAAATTTTTAAATGCCTTAAGTACCGTTTCTTTTGCTTCTTCAAACGGAATTTCGGGATTTTTGTCCGTTATTTTAATTGGGGCGTATCTGTCGTAGTCATACAGTTTTTCATATCCTAAGAGTTCTTTTTTGATATTATAATATTCTTCAACCAAAGAGGTGTTTTCGTTTACGGTGTTTACTAACGCGTCAACGCTTTTTTTTGTAACTTTGTTGCTGAGATGTCTTGGGGCTTCTACGTTATCGTATCCTCTTATGTCAATAAAATCGATTTTCCAGTCTTTTTTTATCTGATTGTATATGTAGGCAAACAGTTCCTGATGAGGTTTAAGTCCGAGGGTTAGGGAGATTTGTGCTTTTTTTCTTTCATTCCTGTTAGGTGAATAAAGTTTGCTTAGTACCTCTTCTTCGCTTAATTTTTCGCCTTTATAGAAAAATTTAAGTCTGCTTATGTGCTCATCAAACAGTCTGCTGAATGCACTGCCGCTTGTTAGGTCTTTTTTCATTAATATTTTTTCTTCTTTTTCACTGAGTTTATATGGTGCTTCTTCTTGAAGATGAATTAAATAATATTTATAAATCCCTGCATTGTCTATGAATTTTTGCTGTTTATCAATAGGCAGATAAATAAATTCAAGCTCAAACCATATTAAATGCTCTTCTGCTTTGTTTGCAATTTCATGGAATTTTGCCAAATGGCTTCCTTTGGTGGTGTCGGTGGCAAATTCCAGATATACGTAAGTTAAACTTCTTCCTATATTTTCCCAAATTTCTTCGTATTCTTTTAAAACGTTTAAAAATTCCTCAGGCGTTAGTGTATATAGTCTGTTTTTGTAGTTTTTTTCAAATTCAATTGCTTTAAACTGAGCCTGTTTTAAAAATTCTTCGGCTTCGTTTAAAGATGAAAAAAGTGCGGTTAAATCCCACTTCATAAGCGTCCTTTTTTAAAATAAATTTTAACATATTAAAATGATTTTATTGTAATATTTTTCATTTCAATTACGTAAAATCCTATAATTGCATTAATCATAGCAAATTTTTCGTAATTTTTAATTTCTTCAACCTTAATTTCTTTTTCCGTTAAAAAACCTTTATCAATAAGCTCTTGTCTTTTTGTGCCTTTTAACAGCGGAGTTTTTGGAGTATACCATTTTTTGCCGTCAAAAAAGGCTAAGTTTGAAATTGTTGTATCCGTTACAAGGTTGTTTTTAATTATTATCACTTCATCAAAACCCGGTTGTTTTAATGCATTCAACGCTCTTCTGTCTTCAAATTTATATGAATAGTCTATGTCCGATTCGACAATTTTGAATGTATTGAATTTTCTTTTTATAATATCAAAATATTCTATTTTTTCTATTTCTTTTGAATAGGTTACTCTGACTCTTTTATTGGGTATGATTTTGATATATTCGGATAAATCTAATGGCGGGAGTTTAAAAAAATCGTATCTTGTTTTGTTCATTCTGTTGTTGTGATATTCGAGATTTTCGATTTTGTCTGTAATTAAAAGCGTTTCAATAAATTTCATATATTTCCCTATTGATTAAAATTTATACAGTTTTTTTTAATTAATACATCCTAAATTGGTTATAATTATTTCAAATTTTTAAAAGGAGTGCAAATGGAAGTAAAAGAGTTTTTACAAGAATGTAAACAAAAAGAGATAGAATTTGTTGATTTCAGATTTACGGATATTAAAGGTGTATGGCATCATGTTACATACGATATCGACAGCCTTGATGAAGAGGTTTTAAGAAACGGTTTGCCGTTTGACGGTAGTTCAATCCCTGCATGGCAGCCAATTAACGAATCCGATATGGTTTTAAAACCGGATTTGAAAATAGGAACTCATTTTGTTGATCCATTTACCGCAGATCCTACTATGGTGGTATTTTGTGACGTATTCAACACAGACGGAACGCCTTATGAAAAATGCCCTAGAAGCATTGCAAAAAGAGCGCTTGAATATATGAAAGAGCAAAATATTGCAGATGTTGCGTATTTTGGTCCTGAAAATGAATTTTTCGTATTTGACAATGTTGTAATCAGAGATGAAATTAACGCTCAGTGTTATGAAGTGGATTCAAGCGAAGGTATCTGGAACGATTACGCAGACTGGGGAGATGAATTAAACATCGGTCACAGACCAAGAACAAAAGGAGGATATTTCCCAGTTCCACCAGTTGATTCTATGATGGATTTAAGAGCCGAAATGGTGAAAGTTTTAAAAGAAGTGGGACTTGAAACGTTTGTCGTTCACCACGAAGTTGCTCAGGCTCAGGGTGAAATTGGTGTTAAATTCGGAACTTTGATTGAAGCTGCTGATAATGTTCAAAAACTTAAATACGTAGTTAAAATGGTGGCTCACCTAAACGGAAAAACCGCTACATTTATGCCAAAACCTTTATATGGTGACAACGGAAACGGAATGCATACGCACATCTCTTTATGGAAAGATGGAAAAAATCTTTTCTATGGTGATGGATATGCGAATTTAAGCAAACTTGGACTTAATTTTATAGGAGGGGTTTTAAAACATGCTCAGGCTGTTGCCGCATTTACTAATGCTTCGACTAACTCTTATAAAAGATTAATTCCTGGATTTGAAGCTCCTTCAATTCTTACTTATTCAGCTAAAAACAGAAGTGCAAGTTGTAGAATTCCTTGGGGGTCCGGTGAAAAATCAGTAAGGGCTGAGTTTAGATTCCCTGACAGTTCAGCATGTCCTTACCTTGCGTTTACAGCTCTATTAATGGCCGGGCTTGACGGAATTAAAAACGAAATTGACCCGGGAGAGCCGATGGAGATCGATTTATTTGAACTAACTCTTGATGAAATCAGGGAAAAAGGTATCAAACAAATGCCTCATACTTTAAGGGAAGCTGTTGAAGAAATGCTTAAAGACAAAGAGCTTTTCAAACAGGGTAACGTAATGACTGAAGACTTTATTCAAACATATCAGCATTACAAATTCGAAACAGAAATCTGGCCGTGGGAAGGAAGACCGCATCCGTATGAATTCGTAACAACTTTCTCTTGCTGATATTCTTTTCCTCCCCTTTTTTTTGTTATAATAATTAATTAAATGTAGGGGAGAATATGAAAATATTAATTATTGAAGACAGCGAAATCTATTCAAAACTTTTAAAAAAGAACCTGGAAAAAAATCTGGTTTCAGTTAAATGTGAGGTTGTTAAAACTTTTAAAGAGTTAAAAAACAAAAACCTCAGCGAATACGATCTTTTTTTATGTGATTATATATTGCCTGATTCTCCTAACGGCGAACATATCGATTATATTTTAAAAGTTTCTTCAGATATTATTGTAATTACCAACTTTGAAAAAGAATTTTTAGAATCTTCTTATAAAAACAAAATTATAGATTATGTTGCAAAAGATGATTATTACACAATAGGGTATTTGGTTAATTTTATAAAAAGATTGTTTAAAAATAGAAATATTAATGTTTTGGCGGTAGATGATTCTACACCTATGTTGAAATATTACGAATCTCTTCTAAAAAAAATCAAATTTAATGTTTTTACTGCAAAAAACGGTTTGGAAGCTCTTAATATAATAAATGACAATAACATTGATTTGGTAGTAAGTGATCTGAATATGCCGATAATGGACGGTGAAAAGCTTTTAGTAAGTATCAGGGAAAAATACAAGGTAAACGAACTTCCGGTTATTATAGTATCTTCTGACAGTGATAAGGAAAAATTTATAAAAACGCTTAAATTCGGGGCAAACGACTTTTTAAAAAAACCTTTTCTAAAAGAAGAGTTTATAATCAGGGTTAACAATATAATGGAAATTTACGATAATATAAAAAAAATAGAAAAACAAACCCTTACAGACCCTCTTACAGGGGCATATAACAGGCTGTTTTTGGAAGAAAAGCTTGAATCAATGTTTGCTGTTTATGAAAATAAAGCTGTTGTAATGCTTGATATTGACCATTTTAAAAAAATAAACGATACATACGGTCACCAAATGGGTGATTTGATTTTGAAAGATTTTGTAAAAACAATTAAAAATTCAATCAGAAAAACCGATATAACAGTAAGATACGGAGGAGAGGAGTTTTTAATTTTTATGCCTAACACTTCCAAAGAAGAAGCTAAAATCGTAACTTATAAAATCAAAAAAAACATATCTCCGGTTAAGGATGTTTCGTATACATTTTCCGCCGGAATTGCGGATGAGGGCGAAACACTTGCCGAAATGATTAAAATAGCGGATGAGAGGCTGTATAAGGCTAAAAAAGAAGGAAGAAACAGATTTACAATCAATTAGGTATATAGACTTTTTTAATCAACTCTTCGTATTCTTCCCGTGCGTTGCTGTCTATTGTAATACCTCCGCCGCTTTTATAAATGAATTGAGAATTGAGAATGGAGAATGGAGAATTGTTTTCAACATATCGAATTATAACCGCACTGTCAAGAAACGTTTTTTCATCGGTTATGCCAAATATTCCGGTATAAAATCCCCTTTCATAATTTTCAGCTTTTTTTATAATTTCAACCGTTTTTTTCTTAGGAGTGCCAGTTATTGAACCGGCAGGCAGCATCTGTTTTATAAGCTCAAGCCAGTTGCTATGCCAGTTGTTAGGCAAAGTTGCTTCTATTTCGCTGCTTACCTGTAAAAGATATTTATCTCCCGCTTTAATTTTATCAACAAATCTGAATTTATTTACCATTACTTTTCTTCCTATTATTCCAAGGTCGTTTCTTAAAAGGTCAACAACCATCGTGTGTTCAGCCATTTCTTTTTTGTTTGAGAGTATTTTTTCTTTGGCATTTTCAATTGAAGCGTCAATTGTTCCTTTCATAGGATATGTATAAATTTTATTGTTTTGAATTTTTACAAATCTCTCGGGTGAGAAGCATACGAATCTGTTTTTAAAATAAAGCTTAAAAGGTGCTTTTGCCGAAGAAAAAATATCTAATAAATTACAGTTAGTTTTTATTTGTGTAGGAAAGGTAAGATTTAAAAGATAAGTGTTTCCTTTTTTTATCTCTTCTATTACGTAATCAAAAGCTTTTTTGTATTTTTCAAAAGAAATCGGCTCTTTTTTTAAAATTTTGCAATTTTTACCCGTATGAAAATTATGGTTTTTATAACCGGGAAATGAAAAAAAGATGTTTTCTAATTTATTAACATCTTCAATATAAGTGTTTCCGTTAAAATCTATTAAAAAAAATTTTAATTTTTCACTTTTCACTTTTCACTTTTCATTAAAAGATGTTTAAGTATTGCCATTCTGACCGCCACACCGTTTTTAACCTGATCTAAAACAAGGCATCTTTCATCTTCCATAATTTCGTCGTCAAGGTCGATATTTCTGTGAACGGGACCCGGGTGCATTATTAATATGTTTTTATTTCCTATAAGTTTTTTTGTAATTTTAAAATTTTGTGCATAATCCTGAAGTGATGAAAAAGTCGGATTTTTATGCCTTTCAGTTTGGGTTCTGAGGCTGATTATTGCATCTGCAAAGTTTATTGCCTCTTTTAGATTGTGAGTTGTTGGCAGATTGGTTTTCGGTAAAAACTGAGGGGGACCAACAAGCAGCACTTTTGCGCCGAATCTGCTGAAAAGTTCAATGTCGCTGTTTGCGACTCTGCTGTTTCTTATATCTCCGACAATTGCTATTTTTTTATCTTTTAAATTTCCCCATTTCTGCATTAGGGTAAATAAATCCAAAAGCCCCTGTGTAGGATGCTGATGGGCTCCGTCACCTGCGTTTATAATGGAACATTTGACGTATTTCGAGAGAATTTTAGGCACGCCTGCACGATTGTGGCGCACAACGATTGCATCGGGTCCCATTGCATCAAGGTTTGCCGCGGTGTCAAAAAGCGTTTCGCCTTTGCTGGTTGAACTTCTGGCTACATCCAAATTTACAACGTCAGCTCCTAATCTTTTGGCGGCTATTTCAAAACTGCTTCTCGTTCTTGTAGAATTTTCAAAAAAAATATTGATAATCAGTTTACCTTCTAAATCATCTCTTTTTTTAAAATCCAAGAATTTTTCGGCATCTGAGAAGATTTGTAATATTTCATTTTTGCTTAAGTCTTTGGTATGGGTTAAATGTTTTGACATTTAATTCCTTTTTTGTATAATTTTACTATATTTCAAATAAAAAAGGAGAAAAAATGGAATTTGGGACTATTTTAACAGCTTCATTTATTACAACTTTTGCATTCATAGGATTAGTTTATTACTTTATGATGAATGCGGGGGCTGAAGCTTAATTTTTAAGTTTTAAATACACACGTAGGGGAGGGGGATACCCTTCCACCGTTTTGCTTAAATCTTCAGTAAGGAAGTTATTTAGGCTTTCACCTTCAATCCAGTCTGTTTTGCGCTGTTCTGTTAGGTCTGTATATCTTTTTCCTAAAAATTTAATTTCTTTGAATTTTGCTTTTTCTATCCAGTTGTAAAGAGCTTTTAATGTTGGAATAAAATATACGTTTTTCATTTTCTGATATCTGACGGGACATAGGGCGATTTCCTCTTCTCCTTCTATTATTAACGTATCAAGTATTACTTCGCTGTTAGGTTTTAGTCCTGCTTTTAATTCTTTAAGCATTGTAACAGGATCGGGTCTGTGGTATAAAACGCCAAGACAGAAAATGGTATCGAATTTTTTTTCGTAATGCGGGACGTGTTCTACGCCTAAAAGTTTATATTCTATATCGCTTTTTATAAAAGTATTAATAAAATCAAACTGCAGGTTAAAAAGAGCGCTTGGGTCAAACCCTGTTATGCTTTTGGGATTCATTTCAAGCATTCTGAACATATAATATCCGTTGTTGCATCCGACATCCAAAACATCCTTGCCTTCAAGGTTTAAATGAGGCTTGATTATATTCCATTTAATATAGCTTCTCCATTCGGTGTCTATAAATAAATCATTAATTTTAAAGGGACCTTTTCTCCATGGCTTCATCATTTTTGCAATATTTTTAATTTCAGGCATTAATTTTTCATCTGTGTTTATTTCAATAACATCATTAATTCTCCATTCTCCATTCTCAATTCTCAATTTATTAAGCTCTTCTTTAATAGGTTTAATGTTTTTCCATTCAAACCATTTTTGGCGCTCTTTTAATATATCGTTTATATTCATTTTATCCCTTTACAATGAAGCTGAAAACATAAAGCTCAAAGCTTAAAGCAAAATATATGCAATATTTTTTATAGAGCTTTTAGCTTTAGGCGTTTGCATGGGCAAACTAATTTAATTGCAATCTAAACAAACAGGCGGTTTGTTTTTGTCTTTTTTCGAATCGAAATTATACACATTGTTTTCACATTTTTCGTGATATACGCCGTAATAGTCGTAATATTCTTTGCATTCCGGGTAATATTTGAGTGAAATTCCTTTTTTATTTATACATCCTATGAAAAAAAGTGGTATCATAATTAACAGGAATTTAAGTTTCATAAAATGCCTTTTTGTTAATTATATCTAAAAAAGTTGTGAAGTGGTGAAGTAGATAAGTTGTGAAGTTGTGAAGTTGTGAAGGTGTGAAGGTAGAAGGATGAAGGTTGAAGAAAAAAAAGAAAGGATTGATATGGAAAAAGTTTTGGAAATTTTTAAAAAAATAACAAAAATCCCTCACTGCAGCGGTAATACCGGAAAAATGAAAGAGTTTTTAATTGAATGGATTAAAAAATGCGGATATGAATATAAAACTGACAGGGCGGGGAATGTTTTGGCTTATAAAAACACACCCGTTTTGTGTCTGCAGAGTCATTATGATATGGTTTGCGTGGGAAATGCGCCGGATATTGAAATTATAGAGGAAAACGGATGGTTAAAAGCCAAAAACTCGACACTCGGGGCTGATAACGGAATTGGTATTGCGATAATGCTTTATTTGATGCAAGAATATGATAATTTAGAGTTTTTATTTACAAACGATGAGGAAATAGGGCTTGTAGGGGCGTTTAATCTTGAACTAAATATAAAAAGCGAATATTTGTTAAATCTTGACAGTGAGGATGAAAATATATATATCGGATGTGCGGGAGGAGCGGATGTAAAAATTAAATATCCCATTGAATATGAAACGTTAAGGGGATTTTGTGCTGATATGAAAATAGAAAATCTTCCGGGCGGTCACAGCGGTGTTGATATTGATAAAAATATTCCAAATGCAATAGTGGAACTTATACATAAAATTGAAAATATATGTTCCTTGCAAGGAGGCGAGAGAAGAAATTCAATTCCTGCTAACGCATATGCAAAAATATGTTTTGAGTCGGAAAATGCTCAAGAAATTGAAATAATCTCAAAAGAATATCTTGAATTTCTAAAAAAACTTCCACACGGTGTACTTGAATATGATTTTGAATTTCAGGTTGTCAGTAAATCGGTAAATTTAGCGATTGTAGATAATGAAAATATCGTTTTATCCCTCAGGGCGAATTCAAATGAGAAACTTGAAGAAGTGAAAGAATATATAAAACAAAAATGTACAGGGGTTGAAATAGAGTTTGAAGGGGAGTATCCTGCATGGAAGCCTGAAATTAGCAGTCTTGCAAAGATACTGAAAGAAATTATGAATACTGAATATAAAGTAATACATGCAGGGCTTGAATGTGCGGTACTCAAAAATAAATTTCCGGATGTCAAAATGGCTTCAATAGGACCTGTGATAGAAAACCCGCATTCTGTAAATGAAAGGGTAAAAATCGAATCGGTAAAAAAAATATATGAAACTGTAATTAAATTAGTCGATTTGTTACAAAAAGTAACATAAATGAATAAAGAAATTTATTTTAAGACGATTTATCTTTGTTAAAGAGTTATAATAAAAAAATGGTATAAAAAGGAAATATCGTGAATACGCATAAAATAATTTCGGGTTTTTTCTTTATTTTAGCAATGACGCTTAATTTCGGGTTTGTTTACGGAGACCCTACAATAATCGAACAGCACAGCGCGTATGAGCTTTTTTTTACAATCATAGTGAATTTGATAGCAACAATTCTTAAATTAGGCGATAAAACCCAGCTTGGTGCTGTGCTTTTGGCAACGAGTCTGGTTGCAGATTTGCAGTTGTTGGCGTCTGCTGCCGTATGGGCGGTGGCACTTTACGGGGTTCAGAAATTTACCGTTACAACTTCGGTTACAATTGTTTCACTTGCAGGAGGTGCTTTTTTGGCAAATCTTGTATCGGTGATACTTTTTATCGGTGATACGCTAAAATCTAAAAGATAATTAATTATGGACAACCAACTTATTTGGATTATTTTAAAGAAATTAAGAGCGCCGTTTCTGGTTATTATATTTACTTTTTCAATTTCAATTCTCGGAATGATGCTGATACCGGGAGTTGATGATAAAGGAAATGTTTATTATCTTAATTTTTTTGATGCTATTTATTTTGTAAGCTATATGGCGACCACAATAGGTTTTGGAGAATCCCCTTACGCTTTTACCTATCCTCAAAAGCTGTGGGTTACGGTTGCAATTTATTTAACGGTGATAGGCTGGTTTTACGGAATAGGGACTATTGTTTCGCTTATTCAGGATGAAACGCTGAAAAAAGCCATAAATACGAATAAATTCAGAAAACAGGTTTTAGGTTTAAAAGAAAAATTTTATATTATATTAGGATATAACAGAATCACAAAAGACATTATTAATTTTGCGGGTGAAAATGGTTACAGATTTGTAGTAATTGATAAAAACGAAGAAAAAATAGAAGAACTGTATCTTGAAAATTTTCAGCCTTATGTTCCCGCTATAATGGGGGACGCTACAAATCAGAACGTATTAAAACTTGCGGGAATCGGACTTGAAAACTGCAAAGGCGTTATATCTTTGTTTGAGGATGATGCTAAAAATATGGAAATTGCCACTGTTTGCAAACTTCTTAATAAAAATATCGATATAATAGTAAAAGCAACTTCAAAAAATCAATTTGATTATTATAAGTCATTAGGGATTAAATATATACAAAACCCTTTTAAAATTATATCCGATAGAATCTATTACAATCTTACTGCTCCTTATATCTGGCTTTTAGAACTTTGGGCATACGGGCACAGCCTTAAATTTTCGAAAAAAGACCTTTTTCCACACGGAAAATATCTAATCTGCGGATACGGAAGAATGGGAAAAGCGCTTGAAGAGGGACTTAAAAGAGCCGGTATCGAGTATGAAATTTTTAATATTAAGACCCAAGAGTATAAAGCCAAAAAAGGCAGCGTAATATTCGGGGATGAAGAAGATAAAAAAAATTTAGAAAAACTTAATATTAAAAAAATTGATGCAATAATTGCTTCGACTAACAATGATCTCTTAAATTTAACGATTATAAATAAAGCAAAAGAATTAAACCCTAAAATTTATACAATAGCGAGAGAAAATTCACTTGAGGATTTAACTATATTTCAAGCTGCAAAAATTGACAGAATATATGTTTTGGAAAAAATTTTAGCGGAATATACCTATACGGTTATTTCCAGGCCGCTTGTAAATGCCTTTATTGAAGAAATAAGAAAAAAAGACAATGAATGGGCTGAAGTTATCGTAAATATATTAAAAACGATAGCCGGTGAAAATCCGCTTTATTATGAAATTGAAATAAATGAAAAAAACGCTTACGCACTTTGCAGAAGACTTGAAAAAGGTGAAAAAATAACATACGGGGATATTAGGAAATCCAGGGCTGATAGAAACGAACTTTTAAAAATAGTGTATCTTTTATTAAAAAGAGACGAAAAAACGATACTGATGCCGACTCCGCAGACGGAAATAAAAATAAACGATAAACTGTTAATAGCGGCTGATGAGGAAAATATTGACGATTTCGAATATATCGTAAATAACATATACGAACTTGAATATGTATTAAATAAAAAGGGGACATAATGAGTGAAAAACTTTTTAAAGGTGTTTTGAATTTTAAAAAAGAGGATTTTGAGGCGCATAGGGAGTTATTTGAAGAGCTTAAAGAAGGGCAAAAGCCTCATACTTTTTATATAGGCTGCAGTGACAGTAGGATTGTGCCGAATTTAATAACTAAAACAATGCCCGGTGAAGTGTTTGTGGTAAGAAACATTGCAAACATAGTGCCGCCATATGATATTAATGACGGTACGTTAAAATGTACTGCTTCCGCACTTGAATATGCGGTTAAATATCTGGAGGTTGAAAATATTTTGGTCTGCGGACACAGTAACTGCGGGGGACTGAAAGCACTTTTTTATCCGCCTGAAAAACTTGAGGCACTTCCTAATGTAAAAAAATGGCTTGAAATTATTGACGATGTAAAAAAAACTGTAGAAAACATACAGGACCCTAAACTCAGGGAATGGGAAATAGAACAGCTCAATGTAATAAAACAGCTTGATAATTTAATGACATATCCTTTTGTAAAAGAAAAAGTGGAAGAGGGCAAACTTAATTTAATAGGCTGGTATTATATAATTGAAACGGGTGAGGTTTATAATTATAATTCGGAAAAAAACGAATTTGAGCTTATTAATTAATGTGGATGAGCAAGCAGATAGGCTGTAAGGAAATACTCTTCCTTTACCACTTACCTACTTCACAACTTTACCACTTTCTTATGGATTTTTCCTAAAATAATTTTCAATACCTTTAGTGATTCCTTTTGCTATAAGTTTTTGATAAGCGGGTGTGAAGAGTCTTAATGATTCAAGCGGATTGCTAAGATAGCCTGTTTCTATTAAAATTGCAGGCATTTGAGTCCCTACCAAAACCCAAAAAGGTGCAGGTCTGACTCCGTTGTCTTTTACATTGCTGTATCTGCTTTTTAGTAAACTTAACATTCCCTGTTGCACGTCAATTGCGAGTTTGTTGGATTCAATAATTCTGTCTTTGTTTAGAAAACTTAAAATAACTCTTTGGTCGAGATAATTAAGTCCTTTTATCTCTTTGTTTTCAAGTCTTGCAACTCTTATGGCCCGTTCGTTTCTGGTTGGAGATAAAAAATAAGTTTCAATACCGTGAATGCTTTTTTTGTGTTTTGGTGCTATATTGCAGTGTATTGAAATAAACAAATCCGCTTTTTTAACATTTGCAAAATGAGTTCTTTTTTTAAGCGGAATAAAATAGTCACTGTTTCTGGTTAAATATACTTTATAACCTTTTTGTAAGAGATAGTTTTTTAAATATTTTGCAATTTTTAAAACCGCTATTTTTTCATATCTGTTTTTAACGCCTATACCTCCGGCGTCTTTTCCCCCGTGTCCGGGGTCTATTACAATTATTTTATTTTGCGGTTTGAAAGCTTTTGGTTTTTCTAAAACGCTTTTAATTACCTGTTTTTTATGTAACGGATTAAGTTTTATTGTGATAATGCGGTTTTTTAAAGTGTATTTAATTGTAAATTTTTCCTTTGAATAATATACAATTCGGACGGTCTTTTTATTAAACTGGGCTATTTTTAAATAAATTTTCCCAATTTTTTTAGTAACAGGTTTGGCAATTACAGCGTTTGGCAGGTCTATTATTTTTTTGTAAAGATTGGTTTTAATGGTGAAAAATTTTATGTTTGTATCGGGTATTTTCATTTTTAACGGGTTATACGAATAGATTTTTATATATTTTGAAGGTTTTTTTATTTTATTGGATGGAGTGGTGTCTGGTGATGAAGTTTTGCGATATATTTTGGTTTTGAGTTTATTGTTTTTTAATTTTTTGAGTTTTTGTTTGTAATCAGTTACGTTGAATTTTAAAAACTCCCCGCATTCTATTAAACCTTCAAGTGCTTTTATTTCATTTTTTTTATTGTTGTCTAAAATGGCGGAAATGTATTCCTGTTGATATTTATAGTAATTTTTATATGCATTATTTATTGAGGATTTGTCACATAATGCATATAAAAAAGAAAAAAGAAATAAATTAATGAAAATGATTTTTTTCATTATTCTCCTAGAAGCTCTTTCATAAGTTCTTTAACGCTTAAAAGTTTGTCGGCTTTATATGCGTATGCTCCCGTAAAAAACAGTCCAAGGTCTTTATCACCCATATAAGCGTCTGCAAGTCTGTCGGCGATGCAGTATCCCACTTTCCTTGCTTCTTCACCTCTTTTACAAGGAAATACGCAGTTTGAAATACATTTGATAATTGGGGCTTCTTTTTTTTCAACTTTTTCTATAAGTTTTGTTCTAACACCCCTTGCAGGGTATCCTACGGGTGATTTCATTAAAATTATGTCTTCTTCTTTTGCGTTGAGAAGAGTTTGTTTAAATTCATCGCTTGCGTCGCATTCGTATGTTAAAGCAAATCTGGTCCCAAGCTGAACTCCATCAGCTCCTAATTCCATAAATTTGACAATGTCCTCATGACTCCATATGCCGCCCGCAGCGATTACAGGGATATTTGGGTCCCATTTTTTGACTTCTTCTTTTACATCGGGTACTAAATGCTCAAGCTGGTTTTCTTTTTTAAAACACTCTTCATATTTAAAACCCTGATGCCCACCGCTTAAAGGCCCCTCTACTATTACGGCATCGGGGATTCGCCCGTATCTTTTTTCCCATCTTTTTGCTATAAGTTTAAAAGCCCTTCCGGTCGATACGATAGGCACTAATGCAACGTCTGGAAAGTCTTTTGTAAATTCAGGCATATCCATAGGAAGCCCGGCACCTGTTATTATTATGTCGGCACCCGCTTCACAGGCATCCCTTACAACTCTTCCGTAATCGTTGATAGCATATAATACGTTACATCCAAGAGGCGCATCAGAGCAAATTTTTCTGGCGTTTTCAAATATTTTAAAAAGTGCGTCGCGGCTGTAAAATTCTTTTTCAAGTAGTGGCCTTCCCTCCACAAGTTTTTTGGCATATTTTTTATCTTCGTAATATCCTGTCCCGACAGCGCTTATTACTCCAAGGCCGCCTTCTTTACTTACATTTCCGGCTAATCTGTCCCAGCTTATACCAAGTCCCATACCTCCTTGGATAATGGGATATTTGATTGTGTGTTTACCTATTTTTAGGGGTTTCATTACTGTCCTTTAGAAATTCGTTAACTTCTTTTTTCGAAATATTTAACTTTTTAGCAATTTCTTCGTTTGAAAGATTTAATTCTTTCAATACCTTAACGGCTTTTTGTATTCCTTTTTTAATTCCCTGTTGGATTCCCTGCTGGATTCCCTGTTGAAAATACGGGTCGTCTTGTAAATTTATCGTAATAGGCATAACTTTCTCCTTAATTGCACTTAAAAGTTTTTCATTTATATTTTTTCTGTATCTGCTAAGTGATAAAAGTTTTTTAATGTAATCTTTTCTTTTGTTTTCAGGTAAATTTAATATTTCTTCAATTATAACATTAATATATCTGTTTTCATTTTTTATATCGCATAAAACTGCTAAAATTTTATCCTCAATATCTTGCGAACTGATTAAACTTTCGCAATTGAATTTTCTTATATCTACCAACTGATACGTAAAATTTAAAACATCGGTTTGTACTCTGTTTGGCATATTTAAAGGTTTTTCGCCCACATACAAAACTTTTTGTAAAATTTTGTCGTTTTTGTATTTTTGCATAATCAGGATATAATATTCAAGCATTCTTAGATTTATATTTTTATCATTGAAACTTTGAACTTCAAGATGAAATATGCTTTTATCTTCGAGTTCAACTATTAAATCCGCTCTTTTGTCTTTAACTTCAGGCAGGGAGGTGTCTAAAAGTTTTACCCCTTTTTTGCCTGTTAAAAGTTCTATAAATTTATGAGGCATTGATGATATTACATCTCTTAATGTTATATCTATTTTTATCATTTAACTTTGACTTTAGCGAATTTTCTTTTTCCTATTTGAAGTATATATTCTTCACCGCTTGTTAAATTCAGGTTTTGGTCGTTTATTTTTTCCTGATTGACTCTGACCGCTCCGCCTTTTATATGACGTCTGGCTTCGGATTTAGAAGATGCGAGTTTGGTATTAGCCAATGCGTCAACTATGTTTTGAGGCTCTATTTCAAATTCAGGAATATCATCTGGTATTTGTCCGTGTTTGTGCACTTTGTCAAAATGCTCTTTAGCTTTTTCACCTTCACCGCTTCCGTGAAATCTGTCAACTATTTCTATTGCCAGGGCTTCTTTTGCAATTTTAGGGTTCATTCCGTTTTTTACTTTTTCTTTAAGCTCTTCAATTTCTTTAATTGATTTTTCACTTAAAAGTTCATACCAATCCCACATAAGTTCGTCTGAAATTGAGAGTACTTTTGCGAATATTGTATTGGGGTCTTCGGTAATTCCTATGTAGTTGCCAAGGGATTTACTCATTTTGTTTACGCCGTCAAGTCCGACTAACAACGGCATCATAATTACGCTTTGTTCTTTTCCGACATTGTATGTCTTTTGAAGCTGTCTTCCCATTAAAAGATTGAATTTCTGATCAGTCCCGCCTATTTCAATATCGCTTTTTAATGCTACGCTGTCATAACCTTGTAAAAGAGGATAAATAAATTCGCTTATAGCTATAGGCGTCTGGCTTTTAAATCTTTTTTCAAAATCGTCTCTTTCTAGCATTCTGGCAACCGTATAAGTTGTTGTAAGTTCTACAATTCCGGCAGCACCTAAAGCGTTTAACCATTCTGAATTGAAAACGACTTTTGTGTTTTCCTTATCGAGTATTTTAAATACCTGTTCTTTATAAGTTTCGGCGTTTTTTGCAACTTCTTCCGGGGTTAGCATTTTACGTGTTGCGCTTTTGCCTGTCGGGTCACCGATTTGTGCCGTAAAATCTCCAATTAAAAACTGAACGGTTGCTCCGTATTTTTGAAATGTTTTAAGTTTTTGAAGCAATACCGTATGACCTAAATGCAAATCCGGAGCAGTCGGGTCAAAACCCGCTTTAATAGTAAACCTTTCCCCCGTATTGAGATATCTGTTAATAAGTTTTTCAATATAATCAAGGCCTATAATTTCACTGCTTCCCCTTTTAATTTCGGCCACTGCCTCGTCAAGTTTTGGATGTTTTTCCATATTTAATTTTCCATTCTCCATTCTCAATTCTCCATTACCCATTATACGCATCCTTTGTTGAAATAAATTCTATGATATTGTATTCACTTGCTATTTTTTGTTTGATGGTATCAAACATTTTTGAATCAAACTCTATTTCGAGTTTACAGTTGTTTGATTCTTTTCCTAAAGTTATTGAATGGATAAAGATTCCAAGCCTGCTTAAGAAACTTACAAATTTTGCAAGTTCCCCTTTTTTATTCTGAAGCGTTACAACAAGAAAATATCTGTTTTGGGTGTTTCTTATCCATTCTACAAAAACGGCTTTGTCTATTTTCTTTTCGGCATTATTACAAAATCTGTGGTGAATTTCAACTTCTTTTTTCTTTAGAAGCCCCAAAATTTTATCGCCGAATTTTGGATGACAGCAGTAATTAAAACCGATATCCAGTATCTGTTTGTTGCTAAGAACCCTTATGTTTCCAAATTCAAACTCTTTGAGGTTTATGTTTTTAAAATATAAAATGTTTCTTTTTCTTAAGGTTTTGTAAAGTCTTTTAATTACATCTTTTAGGAAGTTTTCGTCATCCACTATTTTTGTAATGGATTCGCATAAATTATTGGCTTTAATTAACGTCCTGATTTTAATTTCGCTAATATCAAATATTCCTTTAAGAATTGCAATTGCAAGTTTTCTGTTGATTTCTTTTTCTTTTTGGCGGCACAGTTTTTTCTGTTCGTATTTTGCCTTGCTGGTTTTTAGTGATTCTATCCAGCTGCATCTGGGAATTACTTCGTTGCCTGTTACTATTCTTACGATGTCTCCTGTTTTAAGAGTTGTAAGAAGAGTGGCTTTTTCTTTGTTAATGTATGCTCCGATAGCTTTGTTTCCAATATCGGTATGTATCATGTAGGCAAAATCAAGAGCCGTTGCACCTCTTGGAAGGGTAAATGTGTCAAATTTCGGTGAATAAACGACAATGTCTTCGCTGAATAAATCATTTTTGGCAAGTTCGTAAAAATCTTCAATATCTTCTTCAAATTTCATATCTTCAAGCCATTTTATATTCGGAAGGGCAGTGTTTAGTTTGTATTTCCAGTGTGCCGCAATACCGAATTCGGCGTTTTTATCCATATCAAATGTACGTATCTGAACTTCTATAATAGAATTGCCGTCATAAACGGTTGTATGCAGTGTCTGGTATCCGTTTTCTTTCGGAATTGCGATATAATCTTTAAATCGTGAAATTAAAGGTCTGAAATTTAAATGCACCACGCCTAGCGTTTCGTAACACTCAATAGGTTCGTTTACTATAATTCTTACTGCAAGCAGGTCTAAAATCTCTTCGATAGAAATACCTTTTCTCTGCATTTTTAAAAAAATTGAATAATAATGTTTTATCCTGCTTTTAATTTCAAAATCTTTGAGCCCCTCTTTTAAAAGCAGTTTTTGGATTTTTTGGATAAATTCGTTTAGCCTGAGGGTAAATTCTTCTTTGTGTTTTTTAAGATAGTCGTCGATTTTTTTGTATTCCTCTGGCAAAAGGTATTTAAATGCCAAATCCTCTAAAACATTTTTAAGCGTGGAAATACCGAGCCTGTGTGCAATAGGTGTATAAACTACAAGCGTTTCTTCGGCGATACGCTTTTGTTTGTGAGAAGGCAAGGCATCAAGGGTTAGCATATTGTGAAGTCTATCGCAAAGTTTTATAACTAACACCCTGATGTCCTGAATGGAAGCAAGAAGCATCTTTCTAAACGTCATTGCCGATTTTGTAAGTTTTTCGTTTGATGTTGAAGGTACAAGCGAACTTTGTCTGATTTCAACTATTTTTGTAAGTCCTTCTACAAGATTGGCAACGTTTTGTCCGAATTTGTCTTTAATATAATAAATCGTATAATCGGTGTCTTCAACTATATCATGCAGTATTGCTGCTGCTATTACGTCTTCGTCTTCACTGAAATAGCTTGTAATTACGGCAACCAAAATGGGATGAATTACATAATCCTCCCCGCTTTTTCGTTTTTGTCCGCTGTGTGCTTTAATGGCAAATTTAACAGCTTTGTTTATAAGCGGGGTGTTGATTTTCTGAAGCAAAAGCCCGAGGGCTTCATCGGTAATTTTAATATGCTTTATTTTTTCAAGTAACTGAAGGAAATCTTCTCTCAAACTTCTTTAACCTTTACAAGACCTTCTGCTATTTCAAGAGTAGCAATTTCTGTTAACTGCATGTTTGGTTTGGGAAGTTCAATTAGAGGTTTTGCACCATTCATAAGTTCGTTTACTCTTTTTGCTATTGCCTGGCTTAAAAGATATCTGTCGTAATTAACTTTTTCGAGAGCTTTTGCGTTAATCTGTTCTATTCTCATCTGTGTCCTTTTTGTGTGGAATTATAACAAAATGTAGATTGGTGCATTGGTGTATTGGTATATTGGTGATTTATGAAAAAATAAAACCAATTAACCAATACACAAATAACAAATCACTAATCACTAATCACTAATCACTTTCACCTAACTATCGAATATTTTGCGTCCGGGTCTTTTTTTAATATTTTAAGTAAATTGCCCTTTTTAAACATATTGCAAATAATTATAGGCAGTTTGTTTTCCCTAGCTAAGGCTATTGCCGTATCGTCCATTACTTTTATGTGTTCTTTTAAAGCTTCTTCGTATGTTATTTCTTTTAAAAGGTTTGCGTTTTCATATTTTGCAGGGTCTTTATCATATACACCGTCAACTTTAGTTGCTTTAATTATTGCGTTAGCACCAATTTCACTGGCTCTTAAAACTCCCGCCGTATCAGTTGTAAAAAAAGGATTTCCAGTCCCTGCTGCAAATATTACCACCCTTCCTTTTTCAAGGTGTCTGATTGCGCGTCTTACTATAAAATTTTCGGCTATTTCTTCCATTTTTATGGCGCTTTGAACCCTGACCGCAACTCCGTCACTTTCAAGGGCTTCTTGCATGGCTACGGCGTTTATGACCGTTGCAAGCATTCCCATGTAATCGCCGGACGTTCTTTTTATAATTCCGTCTTTTGCGGCGCTGACACCTCTTATGAAGTTGCCGCCTCCAATTACAATGGCAACCTCAAAACCTTCACTGACGACCGATTTTATTTCGTCTGCAAGATATTTTAGTATTTTTGTGTTTATTCCAAAGCTATCTTCCCCGGCAAGTGCTTCACCTGAAAATTTTATTAATATTCTTTTTGGATTTCTTTTCATTGGAAGGCCTTTTTAAAATGGTATTATACCAAATTAATGGAGAATGGATAAAGTGAAATGGGTGAAAATGAGCGCAGCGAACCCGGCCACTTGAAAAGTGGCGGGGGAGGGTGAAAGAGGGTGAAAGAGGGTGGTGAGATGTAAAATGGAAAATGTAAAATGTAAAATGGAAAATAAAGCCATTTTAACCAATACACCAATACATTAATGACCATAGTAACTTAATAACTTAATTAACTTTACTAACCTCAATAATCAATACACCACTAATTTTGATATAATTTTTAAAAAAGGATAGGGTTGGTAAAAACATTTCTCGCCGATAAAAAAGAGAGAGTTGATAAATTTTTAAGTGAAAAATTAAACGTATCAAGAAACCAGATAGAACATCTCATAAAACACTCTTTGGTTAAAGTAAATGGTAAAATTATAAAAAAAGGCGGGGTTAAATTAAATACAGGCGATAAAATCGAAGCCGAAATTAAAGAGGCAAAACCTTCAGAAAAAGATTATAAGGTGAATTTCGATATTTCCGTTTTATATGAAGATGAGGATTTGTTAATTATCAACAAACCGCCGGGGGTTGTCGTACATCCAGCACCGAGTGTTAAAGAAGCAACTCTTGTCGACTGGCTAAAAGCCAAAAATTACAGACTCTCAACAATTGCCGGAGAAGAGAGATTCGGAATAGTCCACAGGATTGACAAGGAAACAAGCGGTGCTTTGGTAATAGCCAAAAACAACAAAACGCACGAATTTTTAAGCGCCCAGCTTAAAGATAAGTCAATGGGCAGATATTATTTGATGATTTTAAACGAACCGTTAAAAGATGCGGTGTGTGTGGATAAACCAATAGCCAGAAATCCTAAAAACAGGCTAAAAATGGCTTATGTTAAAAACGGCAGAGACGCAAAAACACTCTTTGTGCCCCTGTTTGAAAATGTAGCGGCGGCAAAACTATTTACGGGGAGGACACATCAGATAAGGGTGCATCTTTCGACGATAGGTAGGTATATAATAGGTGACGTTTTATACGGCAAGAAAAATCAAAAGGTACCAAGGGTGATGCTTCACGCAAAAGAGCTTTATTTTATTCACCCAAGCGGAAAAAAACTTAGTATAATTGCACCAATGTTTGACGATTTTAAAAAATACCTTCCAAAAGGATTCAATTATGAAGAAAATAATACCCTTTCTGATATTTTTAGTGCTTATAACCGGTTGTGCGCTAAACAATAAACCTGCACCCAAATCAAATCCGAATCTGCCAAAGGTTAAAAAGTTCAATGCATATCCCGATAGAAATGCAATTGCCCTTAAGTGGAGTCCGGTTACTTCTATGAAAGGTTATTATATTCAAAAATTAAATAATAAAACAAAAAAATGGGAAATGCTAAAAACAATAAACACCCCGTATCAAACTCTTTATGTTGATACGGGACTTAAACCGAATACGGAATATGTTTATAGAATCGCAACCTTTAACGCTTCAAAAATTCCTTCCCTTGCCAAAGAAATATCTCAAAAGACACTGCCTAGCATCGCACCCGTAATTCCTCTTGAAGTCAGACCTTTAAAAAAGGGTGTTGTAAAAATTATATTCAGACCGCATCCTAACGAAAGGGTTGAGGGGTATATTATTGAAAAATTCAACGACAAAAACGGCAAATGGGAAAAACTTGCAAATCTGACCCCGAGATTTAATGTTGAATATATTGATAAAAACCTTGAAGACGGCAAAATTTACAGATACAGGATAATCGCTTATACATTTGACGGATTAAAATCCGCACCGTCTCAGGAAATGTCGGTTTCTACTTATCCGAAACCTCGTGTGGTTCAAAATATACAAGCAACAGTCAATCTTCCCAGAAAAATCGTTTTAAAATGGTCGCCGGTTGGAAATGCAAGTTATTATAAAATTTACAGAAAAAGTTTTTTTGGACATATATATAAACCTATTGCCAAAACGAAAAAAACCACATATACCGACATAATAAACGAAGACGGGGCAAAAAGATATTATAAAGTTACGGCTGTCAGTGTACATGAAACGGAATCTCTATTTGATAAAACGCCTGAAGTTATGGGACAAACCCTTCAAGTCCCCGCAAAACCGCTGGTATCTACAAACATAACCCCAAACGGTGTGGAGTTTGTTTTTTCAAGTCCGGATGAGAGGGCTGTAAAGTATCTTGTGGTAAGAAAAGAGGGAAATGTGTTTAATGCTAAAGAGCATAAATTTATAGTAAAAGGCAACAGGTTTGCGGATAAAAACATACAAAAAAAACATTCATATACCTATGACATATATGCGATTGACAAATACGGTTTGATTTCAGAAGCAAACAGGGTTGAGGTGGATTTTTAATGCCCCATATAGTTATTGATAAAATAAAAAAGATTAAATATCCCGTAACGGTTGATGATGTCGAGTTTTTATTCGAAGCGGAAAATTTAATAGGCGTTAAAACAAAAAAAGCGAAATTTTTAATTAAGGTGTTGAAAAAGGAAAAAGGTTTTCTTGTAAAATACGATAAAATCACAAGACCGCTTATCAGTGAAATAAAAAAGGCGTATAAAGCGTTTGTAAAATTAAACGGTGCAAATATAATTTTTGAAAATATTGAAGGAATAAAAGAAAAAATTCCTGATAAAAACCTTTTGGATATAACGTCGGATTTAAGTGATGTGGATATTGTTGAAGTCGGATTTGGAAGCGGGAGGCATTTGTTGCACCTTGCAAAAAAATATCCGGATAAAATAATACTCGGAATAGAAATACACAAACCGTCAATCGAGCAGGTCTTAAAAAGATGCATTTATGAAAATATAGATAATATAAGAATCATAAATCACGATGCAAGGATTATTTTAAGTAAAATCCCTTCAAACAGACTTCATTCCATATATGTTCATTTTCCGGTGCCATGGGATAAAAAACCGCACAGAAGAGTGATAAACAGAGATTTTATAAATGAATCTGTAAGAGCGCTTAAAAAAGATGGTTTTTTACATTTAAGAACGGACAGTGACAACTATTTTGAATATTCTTTAAACGAGTTTTTAAGTTTTAAAGAGATTGATTTGAAAGTACAAAAAAACATTCCTTACGAAGTTTCCAGTAAATATGAGGACAGATGGCGCAAAATGGAAAAGGATATTTACGATATATATATGATTAATCATACAATATCAGATGAACTTGTTGAAGATTTTGATTTCAGTTTCGAATGCAGACTTAAAAATTTGGATTTTGCTCCTAAAATTTATGATAACTTTGTAATACATATTGAAAAAGTATTTAAAATTGACGATAAAAGGGAGCTAATTAGGGCTACAATAGGTAATTTCAACAGACCTGAACACATATATATATTAAATCAGGAAACACCTGAATATTTTAAATCTCCGGCACCTATAAGGGAGAATTATTTGGCACATATTGAACTTAAAAGGATATTTAATGGGTGTGCTTGTAAAAGCTGAAAATCTTTATATCGGTTATAAAAACGAAATGGTGATAAGAAATGCAAATTTTAAAATTTACTCCAAAGATTTTGTTTTTTTAACGGGGGTGAGCGGAAGCGGAAAAACTACTCTTATTAAGTCCATATACGGAGAGGTTCCCGTTGTTAAAGGCTCATTGAATGTCGGGGGAATTGAGCTAAACAACATTAAAAAATCCAAACTTTCATATCTAAGAAAATATTTGGGTGTGGTTTTTCAGGATTATAAACTGATACCCGAATGGACGATACTTAAAAACGTAATGCTTCCGATGCTTATATCGGGAATTGATAAATCTATTGCAGAAGAGGAAGCCATAAATCTTTTAAACAAAGTCAAACTTTCCCATAAATTGGATAAATATCCCGCAGAGCTTAGCGGAGGTGAACAGCAAAGGGCGGCAATAGCAAGGGCGATTATTCACGACCCGGTGATGATTTTAGCGGATGAGCCTATTTCGGGACTTGATGAATATTCGGCAAATTTGGTAATGGATCTTTTTATTATGGCAAATAGGGAAAAGGGCATAACCGTAGTTATAGCATCTCATTCGCTTCCTCAGACTTTTGATGTGAATTACCGTCAAATACATCTTGAAAAAGGACAGGTTCATGAACTCTCTTAAAAGCCATTTTTTCAGATTCTTTTCTTAGAAGTGCCCAAAATTCAATATTTTAAATTTTTATTATTTTGGTAATTTTAGTAAAATAATTTACCAAAAATTTACCAAATTTTACAAATTGAGGTACTGTTATGTTGAAGGAAAATGATATTTTAAAACTATATAAAAGAGCTAAAAGAGAGAAAAAAGAGAGACTTTAAAAAAATTTTAATAATATTAGAATAGATATCAGATTTAGTAAAAAAAGCAATTTTTATAACGTGAATATTTTTATTTATAAAAATAAAAAAATATGAAAAAATCGAAACTGCTAATATTGTAATTGTAAACAACAACTATAAAATTAAAAACTTAAAAGAATTGAACAAAGCTATAAATGAGTTTTGATTAAGTGAAGAGGAAAAAAAAGAACCATTAAGTTTTTCTTTATATATTGAAGATTTTTTAAATTATATAGATACAATGAATATCGGTGATTCAAAAAAGCGTCAAAAGAAAAAATATGTTATCAATAATTTAACCTTTTTAGAAAATAACAGCTTAAAAGATGAAAAAAACATTGTTAATTATTTAAATTATTGTATTAGAAATGCTAAAAGTTTTGGTGTGAGTAAAACTTATAATAGCAATAATTGTTATACTTTAAAAAACAATATGACGATATTAAAAGATTTTTTTAAATTTTTATTTATCAATAGCAAAATAAATAAAGAAATATTTGTTTTAGTTAAAAATAAAAATTTCAATTTTAATGATTATTTCACTAATTGTAAAAATATAAAAAATAAAAATTATCAAACATTTAATACATTTGACGATTTGAAAAATTTTTATAATGTATTAATATGCAGTAAATGTTTTATTATTGATAAATTAGAAGTATATTGAAGATTTTGAATATTTAACTTTTCTCTCACATCTTGAAAATATTTACGATTATGAAGAAATGAAAGAAATTGGAAAACAATATGTTTATTTGAAAAATTTTAGCAAAAAAAGTATATTAAATGTTTTAACCTCTATTTTGTCACTAGAAATATTAAATTTAACAGGAATGAGAAAAAGTGATTTACTTAAATTAAATGATAAAAATAAATATATGGTTTACACAAAGTATGAAGCGGTCTCGTAAATAATGAAAAAATCCAATATTTTTTTAAAAAAACACAATAAATTGTTATGGATAGATTAATGGCTAAACTAATTTTTTATACTTTAGCAAAAAAATGTGTTTTTTCAGAGGATTCAATTAAAAAATTATAAAAACTCATTAAAAGCAATGATGCAAAAAACTAAATTTATAAAATTTGTGGCAAAAGTTTTAGCATTTAATGATTTTATAACTAAAAAATAATAGAAATGGAAAATGATGAAGAAAAAGAAATTTTAAAAACTTTGCTTTTTGCTGAAATTATAAAAAATAAAAAAATAAATTTATAGTTTTACCTATAAAATTTGATATAATTTTTATAGTTGTAACTATAAAAAAGGAATAAAATGTTAGAGAAATTTAGGCTTTTTCAAAGCTCACTTCTTAAAAATTTAAAAACTACACATAAGAGATACTTTTATGAAGAATTAAAAAATGATGAAAAACTTTTAGGAATTTTAGGTGCGAGAGGTGTAGGTAAAACTACGGCGTTACTTCAATATTTGAAAGAATCAGATATTCCTATTAGTGAAAAACTTTATATAAGTGCTGATTGGATTGACGGTGAAAGTCTTTTTGACATAGTTGAGACTTTTTATAAAGAAAACGGAAAATTGCTTATAATTGATGAAATTCATAAATATCCTAATTTTGAGAAAGAATTAAAAATAATTTATGATATTTTGGATTTAAGGGTTATTGTAAGCGGTAGCAGTGCATTATCTATTAATCACGCAAAAGCGGATTTGAGCAGAAGAATGCTTGTAAAAGAAGTAAAAGGAATGTCTTTTAGGGAATTTTTAAAGTTTAAATACGGATTTGAAATAGATAGTATTACACTTGATGAATTAATTAAAAATCATATAAACATAGCTTTTGAAATTTTAGGAAAAATTGAAAAACCGTCACTTATACCGGATTTTAAAGAGTATTTGGAAGTTGGATATTATCCTTTTTACTTTCAAAATCAAAATAAAATCTCATATCTTTTAAAACTAAAAGAAACTATTAATGTAGTATTGGAAGTAGATATTCCTGCTATTTCAAACATAAAATTTACAACAATCAGAAAATTTAAAAAACTTATAGAATACATTTGCACTTCCCACCCTTTTAAACCGAATATGCAAGAACTTCTTACAAAAATGGATATGCCAAAAACCGCTTATGCGGAAGCTTATGAATATTTAGAACTACTGCAAAAAGCCAAAATCATAAGACTTATAAAAAGTGCAAATAAAAAAGATGCAATTCTTACAAAACCTGAAAAAATATATCTAAACAATACGAACCTTCATTTTTGCTATTGCGAGACACAGGAAACCGGCTCAATCAGAGAAGTTTTCTTTGCTTCCATGCTCGAAGATTATGACATTTACGCATCTAAAAAAGGTGATTTTACAATAAACGGATATACTTTTGAAATAGGTGGCAAAAATAAAACCAAAATGCAGATTAAAGAAATTGAGGATTCTTTTGTAGTAAAAGATGATATAGAGATAGGGGACAAAGATTCTATTCCTCTTTGGCTTTTCGGGTTTTTGTACTAAAGTAAGTTTTATATTTATGCTAAAATTTTAAACTTTAAAAGTTATATAAATATTTGTTTAGTAAAATAATTTACCAAATGATTTACCAAAAATTTGTGATAATACCTAAAATTCAGAAATATAAAGGATGACAATTGAACTCTCTTAAAAGCCATGTGGCTTTGATACTTGCGCTGGTTTCGATTTTATTAAGCATATTTCTTTTCAGGCTTTTTAACAATATAATGATGAAATATCAATATAATATTTTGAATAATTATTCCATAGTAATAGTAAGCGAAAAGAAAATTAATACCTTGAATGAAATAAAAGAGATTGAAAAAATTGAAAAAATTGATATAACCAAACAACTCGAATATATGAAAAAAAAGTTTAAAAATTTAAATCTTGAATCAATAAAAATGCCTTATTTTTACAGACTG
>Ga0256836_1000084_pt1 | contig 55532 bp, 64 predicted proteins | sample 4561380metaG_FD_185974 | JGI IMG/M metagenome (GOLD analysis project Ga0256836, IMG submission 185974) | Hydrothermal vent microbial communities from Guaymas Basin, Mexico - 4561-380 | ecosystem: Environmental > Aquatic > Marine > Hydrothermal vents | place: Mexico: Guaymas Basin | collected...
GGAGCGCCTGGATGATGGCCATGCTCACTGGCAACTTGAGCACGAAGGTCGTTCCCTTTCCGACCTCGCTGTAAACGGCTATGCTTCCGTTGAGGCTCTTGACGACCTCCTTGACCACGTCCATACCGACTCCTCTTCCTGAAACGTCCGTGACCTGGTCCTTGGTGCTGAAGCCAGGCAGGAAGATTAGGTTTATAGCCTCCTCGTCGCTCATCTCAGCCGCCTGCTCCGGCGTGATGAGGCCCTTCTCTATCGCCTTCCTCTTAATCTTCTCCGGGTCTATGCCCCTTCCGTCGTCCCTGACGATTATCTCGACGTGACTCCTCTCACGCCTTGCTATGAGCTCAAGCCTTCCCGTCCTCGGCTTGCCGAGCTTCTCACGCTCCTCAGGTGGCTCAATACCGTGGTCTATGGCGTTCCTGAGGAGGTGGACGAGGACGTCGCCGAGCTTGTCGAGTATCGTCCTGTCAACCTCGATGTCAGCTCCCTCGATGATGAACTCGACTTCCTTGCCCATCTTCCTCGCGAGCTCGCGGACCATCCTCGGGAACTTGTTGAAGACCTCTGCGACCGGTGTGAGACGCATCTCCATTATCTCGTCCTGCAACTCTGTGAGAAGCCTTGAGAGCGTTGAGAGGGTCTCCAAAAGCTCCCTGTCGCCGAGTCTCTCGGCTATCTGCTCAAGCCTTCCCTTGGTGATGACGAGCTCACCGACAAGGTTCATTAACCTGTCGAGGTGGCTGACGTCAACCTTGATTATTTTGGAAATCTTGACCTTCGGAGTCTTTATCGGACCCTTTGCGGCCTTCTTCTCCTTCTTTTCCGCTTTCTCCGCTTTCTTTTCCTCCTTCTTTTCGGACTTGGGCTGGGACTGGGTCGGGGCTTCTTCCCCAATCTCCCTAACGTCGGCGTTTTCAACGTCCGGGTGCTTGGTGATTATCTTAACTATGTCCTCCTTCTTGAGGTTCGTCCTCAGAATGACCCTGAAGTAGTAGCCGTCAATCAGCTCGCCGTTCTGGATGTCAATCGCGTTGGGCTCGGTCTTCTCAACGACTCCAACCTTCTGAAGGTCCTGGAGAACGAGATAAGAGCGAACTCCCTTGAGCGGTGCGTCTTTCTGGAGGTAAACCGTGACCTCGTACTTCCTTTCTCCTCCTTCTCCCTGCGCCCCCTCTCCACTCGCAACGGTCTCGCCGCCAAGCGTCTGAACCTCGACCTTCTCGACCTCGGGATGCCGAGAAACGACTGTTTTAATCTTCTCCGGGTCCTCTTCGGTCTCTATGACGAACTCGAGCACATCAACGTCAGCCTTTCCGTCCTCAATTATTTTTCTCTCCGGGTTAGTTTCAAGGACAATCCCCAGCTCCTCCAGGTCGGAGAGAATGAGAAAAGCTCTGACCCCCCTCAAGGGGGCGTCCTTCTGGAAGTAGACCTTCACGAGGTAGCGGTTGCCGGCGGGAGGAGCTTCTGGCGCCTCGGCTTCCTCCCCTTCTCCCTCTTCGGGGGTTTTCTCCTCTTTCTCTGCCTTTTCCTCTTCCTTCTTTCCGCCGCCTGCCCCTGCCTGGTCGAAGAACTTCTGGGCCTTTTCGAAGAGCGAATCAACGTCAAAGTCTCCCTCCTCCCCGGTCTCCTCGATGTTGTCAACCATGGCCTCGATGATGTCGAGGAATTCGAGGAGGACGTCTATAAGTTCGGGAGTTGGCTCAATCTTACCGCTCCTGACGAGGTCGAAGAGGTTTTCCATCTTGTGGGCAACTTCGCTGAGCTTCATGAAGCCCATAGTCGCGGCCGTACCCTTGAGAGTATGAGCGTCGCGGAAAATCTGGTCTATCATCGCCTTCTTCTCTTCCTCACTGCCGCCTTCCTTGACTATCTTCTCCAGCGTGAGTATGGCGTTGCTGAGGCTGTCTATCCTATCCCTCGCGTCTGCGAGGAACTCATCAAGGTACTGTGAAAGGTCTTCCACCGCCACCACCCCGCTTTATCTTGTTCACTGCCATCACAACGGTGTCGGCGATTTTATCGAGTGGCACGATGTAGTCAACCATGCCTGTCTCGGCGGCTGCCTTTGGCATTCCGTAGATTATCGAGGTCTCCTTGTCCTGCGCGATGGTGATTCCGCCCTTCTTCTTGATGGCGACTATTCCCTGGGCCCCATCGCGTCCCATTCCCGTCATGACGACGCCGACGGTTCTCCGACCAAAGACCTCTGCGGCGGTAATCATCATCGGGTCGGCCGCGGGCCTTACGCCGTGTATCTTCGGCTTCTTGTTGAGGGTTATCACGGGCTTTCCGCGCCTCAGCTCGACCTCCATGTGGTAGTCACCGGGCGCTACATAGCCCCAGTCCTCCTCGATGGGCTCGCCGTCCTCGGCTTCCTTCACGTTGAGCTTGCTGACGCTGTCAAGCCTCTTGGCGAAGGACTTCGTGAAGCCGGGGGGCATGTGCTGGACGAGCAGGATTGCCGCGCCGAGGTGCTCTGGGAACTTGGGGAAAACCTTGAGGAGGGACTGGGGTCCACCTGTGGAGGCCGCCATTGCAACCGCAATCCTCGCGGGAACACCTTTCCTCTTGACCTTGCTCTTCTGGGCCCTCAGCAGTCTCGTCCTCTTGAGCTCAAGGAACCTTCTCGGGACCTTCGCCGCCTCCTTGATTTTCGCGATTATCTCGTCCTTCATTTCTTTCATGCTGAGCGATATTGAGGAGCTGGGCTTGGGAATGAAGTCAATGGCACCGTACTCGAGGGCCTTTATCGTTGCCTCGGCTCCCTCCTGCGTGAGTGCGCTCACCATGATTACCGGCGTTGGGTTTTGTTTCATTATCACCCTGAGGGCGTCGAGGCCGTTCATTCGGGGCATCTCAATGTCGAGCGTTATTACGTCCGGCTTGTGGAGCTTGACCATGTTTATGGCCTCGATTCCATCCCGCGCCTCGCAGCAAACTTCAAGCTCGGGGTCGGAGTTGATTATATCCCTGAGTATCTTGCGCATGAATGCCGAGTCATCAACGACGAGTACCCTAATCTTTTTCTTGGGTGAGCTCAGGGGCATCATCACTCACCCTAACTCGACAGTACGCGGTTGATTTCTTCAAGCACCTTCGGGGCCTGGAAGGGCTTGACGATGTATCCAGAGGCACCGGCCTTGAGGGCTTCCATGACCTTGCTCTCCTGTCCGACGGCGGTAATCATGATTATCTTGGCGTTGGGGTCGATTTTTTTAATCTCCCTGACGGCCGTTATTCCGTCCATCTCTGGCATAACTATGTCCATCGTTACAATATCGGGCTTGAGCTCCTTGTATTTCTCCACTGCTTCCTTTCCGTTGCTGGCCTCGCCAACCACCTGGTGGCCGCCCTGGGTCAGTATCTTCTTCAGGAGCATGCGCATAAAGGCGGCGTCATCTACGACCAAAACCCGAGCCATGCTTCTTCACCTCCAGGTTCTTGCGATAAATCCTCGCGACGAGGTCGTACAATTTGAACAGCTTTGCCGCGTTTCCGAGTATCGTCTCGGTTTTACCCAGAATCAGGAAACCGTGGTCTTCGAGCGAATTATACAGCTTGGCAAATATCTCCTCCTGCGCCTCCCTCTTGATGTAAATCAGCACGTTGCGGATGAATATGACGTCGAAACCCGTTGGGTACCTCGGGCTGAATAGGTTGAATTGCTGGAACTTAACGAGCCTCTTCACCTTCGGTGAGACGCGGTAGCGTTCATCGCTTACCCTCGTGAAGTACTTCGGTATCATGTGCCTCGGAACCTGCTTCTCGACGACGTCAACTGGGTATTCGCCGCGCATGGCCACGGCCAACGCTTCCCTGTCTATGTCCGTCGCGAGTATCTGCACCCTGAAACCGCCGAGGTTCTCTCCAAGGGCCTCGTAGAGAGTCATCGCTATTGAGTAAGGCTCCTGTCCCGTGGAGCAGGCCGCGCTCCATATCTTAAGCGAGGAGCTGTGCTGTTCCTTCTTTATCTTCACGAGCTCGGGGATGACTTTCTTCTCAAAGGTCTTCCAGACGATTGGGTCGCGGAAAAACTCGGTGACGTTTATAGCGACCGTTAAGAGCAGTTCGTCGAGCTCCTTCTTGTTTGTCTTTATCAGGCGGTAATACTCCATGAAGTTCGTAATCCCCAGCTTTCTCATCCTCGCGCGGATTCTCCTCATAAGGTAGGAATCCTTGTAGGCGTCACTGCTAACCTTGAGGTGCCGAAAGAGCTCCTCCTTAATCTTCAGATAGCCGGGGTCCCTGTAGTCCATCATACGGCCCACTCACCTTGGTGAATGTCCGGGATGAAGGCGAGCCCGTTGGGGGCTCAACGAAATTCCCTACAAGTTTATGGGCCTTTTCTCATAAAAAGCCTTTAGTGTAGATGGTTGTGTAGGTGCATACGCAGGTCGTTACGAATCGAAGGGTTATTATAGTGACTCGTAGCATTGGTTATTACATACATACGAAAGTCTTTTATCCCCGAAGTGACAATAAGTACCAGTCAGGGGGTGCGCCCATGGGCAGGTCAGTAACTCTCGCCTCGGTGCTATCGGTTCCAGTGGTCACGCTCGCGGGTTCTGCGGTTTCTCTAGCTGTGGGTGCAATAGCTGGCATCGGCACCGCTCTGGTCGTTGGGCTCTACCTCTCCTCCGGCTCCCGGAGGGAAGACATCCTCGACGTTCTTGAGAAGCTAATCGAGGGGGAGCACGTTCCCCTTGAGGGCTTTGACCAGGAGACGGCCTCCCGTCTTCTCCACATAGCCGAAAAGGCAAAATCAAAGAGAGAGGTTAAGATTGAAAGGGTCGGCGTTCCGGAGGAGGTTCGCGAGGCCCTTGAGGAGCTCAGGAACGCCGACAAAAAAGCCACATCGCTTCTTGAGAGCACCGACTTTGAGGTTTCCCTCGACTCCAATGGACTGCTCACCCTCATTCAGGACGAGCGCTCCCGCGTGGCGGAGCTAGGAGACTACATCCAGACCCTCACCGCCGGCATAGAGGAAATGAACACCCAGGCCCAGGCGCTGACCGATTACGCCCTCGAAACGGCTAACATGGCCGAGAAGGGCAAGCAGATTTCTGATAACGTGGCTTTGAACGTCGCGAGCATCAACGAGGTCAACCAGGATATGGAGAAGGCCCTCTCGCTCCTCGTCGAGCACTCCAAGAGGGTTGGAGAAATCGTCGAAGTCATCGGCAACATCGCGGAGCAGACGAACCTCTTGGCCCTCAACGCCGCAATAGAGGCCGCGAGGAGCGGAGAGCACGGAAGGGGCTTCGCTGTGGTCGCTGAGAACATCCGCGAGCTGGCCGACCAGTCCAAGAAGTCAACCGACCAGATTGCGGAGCTGATTAGGAACATGCAGGAGAGCATTGACAAGGTCGTCGGCTCAATAAAGAAGGAGTTCACGGTCACAGAGGAGATAAAGGACGCCGTTCAAGAGCTCATCGCGGCCTTCGACGATATAGCGAGACGCGCCAACGAGACGGCCAACATGATAAAGGAGCTCTCCGACAGCATAGAGGGCCAGGCCCAGTCGGTTCAGATGCTGATGGACACCCTGGACAGCGTTTACAAGGTTCAGGAAGACCTCTCGACTGAGATTGACGGCTTCACCACCTTCGTCGCGGACGTCCAGACGAGGCTAGAGGAGATTAGAAAGGGTCTTAAGGAGCTTGCCGAATCGGTTTCGCGTTCACGTGAACTCCTTGAAAGGGTTGGGGGGTGATACCTTGGGGGAGATTCAGGTTGTAGCTTTCATGGTCGGCAACGAGGAGTTCTGCCTTGACATCTCTAAGGTCAGGGAAATCAAGGAGATGATGCCCATAACCCGCGTTCCCAACGCGCCGGACTTCGTTGAAGGCGTCATAAACCTGCGCGGTCAGATTACCACCGTCGTCAACCTCAAAAAGCTCCTCGGCTACTACGACATGGATGAGGATCTCTCCAAGAAGAAGATTATCATCGCCGAGGTCAAGGACGAGGTCGTCGGCATAATCGTTGACGCCGTCTCGGACGTCATCACCCTCACTGACGAGCAGATAGAGCAGCCTCCAAAGACCCTCGCCAGCAGGGTTGACATACGCTACATAAAGGGCATCGCTAAGATAAACGACGGTGAAAGGCTTCTCATAATGATTGACCTCGACAAGCTCCTCGGCGACGAGTTCTAGAGGAGGTTGAGGTCCTTTAGAATTTCCTCTATGTCGTCTTTCTTCTCTTCGGGCTCCTTCTCAACGGCACCGAGCTTGAGCATTAACTTTTGCACCTGCTCCTCCAGCCTCCTCAGCTCCTCGAACTGGTAGCGCAGCTTCTCGTAGAACTCCTTCTCTACCGGCGTCACGGGGACGGGCTCTCCGAGCATCTCGGCAATCCTGTCAATCTCACCGGCCAGCTCGTAGGTTATCCTGTGTATCTCGATGAAGCTCTTCTCGGGCGAGAGTTCTTTATCCCCGCGCTTCATCGGGAGTTCGAGCCTCTTGGTCTTGACTATGACCTCGTTGAACTTGGAGTAAACGTTCTCGTCTGGAACTGAAACGATGGCCAGCTTCCTCAGGTTCTTGAGGAGTTCTACGAGGTTCTCTTTGAGCTCCTGGAACTCCTTCTGCCCCTTTCCTGTCAGGACGTAAACCTTCGCTATGTCCCTGAGCGAAAGGAGCGCGCGCTTGGCTTCAAGAAGGCCCTCGCGGAGCTTCTCCGGCTGCAGTGTTATCGCGGCCTTGATGACCTCAAGGAACTCCTCCACTTCCTCGTTCTTCCGCCTCTCGATGACCTCTTCGAGGTGCTCTATCTCCTCCTCAAGCTCCCTGATGATTTCCTCCTTGAGCTCCTCCTTTATAAGCTCCCTGCTTTCCTCGACTTCCCTTTCCAGCTTTTCGACCCTGCCTTCGAGCCTCTCAAGGCCGTTCTTAACGCTCCCAATCTCGAAGTCGAACTTCGTCTCGAACTTCTTGAACTCCTTCAGGGACTTTTCAAGTGAAGCCAGCTTCTCCCTTATCTCCTTCAGCTCCGGGATTTGAGCTGAACTCCTCTCGGAGCTTCTCAGTTCTGAAATCCTCTTTTCAATGGCAGAACGGAAGCCGGTGAAGTTCTCTTCGAGCTCCATGAGGTTGTCCTTGAGTTCGAAGTACCTCGCGAGAACCTTGTTCGTGACGTCCCTAACGTAGAGAACGAGCGCCACTGCGACCGCTGCCGTTACTGCAATCGCTTCCCACATGATTACCACCCGGAGCCCGTGGAACTAATATGCGCACCAATGCTTTAAATGTTTTGTGAAACTGCTTTGGATTTTATCCAAAATCATAGAGGGATGTACCAACCTTCCACGAGTATCGAAATGTTGTGATGATTCCCCAATTCGATGAGATTTTCGTTGTATTAGGGACATTATCCATGCGAAAACGTTATATATCTTCCAATCGTTAGTACTAACACGATGCACCTGCATGGCCAGCTACATAAAGTTCAGAGGGGTACAATCAGCTCAGAAAAAGCCCGGGGTGGTGGAAGTATGAACTCGGTGGTGATAGACCCGCAGGTGCTCAGGTCGTTGCACCGCAGTGAGCTCAGGAAGAAGATATTGATGTACCTGAACGAGATATACCCGTCCGCGACGTACCTGTCCGAGATTGCGAGGGTCGTCGGTTCTGACCCGTCCAACGTTAGGGGCGCTCTCGTTGGTCTTGGTAACCGCTACAACGGTGAGAGCTCCCTTGTCTATCTCGGCCTCGTTGAGGAGATAGCGAGCAACGGCTTCAAGTACTACCGCCTCACGGAATACGGCAAGAAGGTCGTGGACTACCTGAAGGAATACTACCGCTACTACAGGCGGTTCCTGTGAGGTGGGGAGATGTCCTCCCCGAGGGTCGTGGACACCAACATAGACCACATGGTTAGGATTGCCATACTCCAGATTGTTTCCCTCGGCACGAAGCATGGTATATTTTCCCTCCTTGCGAAAGAACCCACCCTCCAGGAGCTACTTGACAGGGTTGGCCTCCCAAACAGGGCTCTCCTGGTTAAGTTCGTCTCAACCCTGCAGGACCTCCGAATCGTCGAGGTTCGCGCCGGGAGGCTTCACCTCAACGGTTTTTCATATACCCTTGAGATTCCTCCGGATAAGTACGACCTCCTTCTCCCGGACTGGGTGTCAATCCACGAGGAGATTTATCGGATGGTGGACTACGCCTTCATAACGCCCACCCATCCGCACATCCTCATGGACTTTGACAAGGACGCCGACTTCTGGGACATGAGAATGAGCACCTCCTTTGCGAGGGCCTACCGTGAGGTTATGGCCGACGTCGCCAACCTGGGGCCGGGTTCGGCGGTTCTCGACATAGGATGCGGTTCCGTCTCGCCGGAGTTCTTTGGCAGGATTGTGGGCTACGATGGCCTCTACCTCGGCCTCGACTACTCTCCGGCGCTCCTTGAGATAGCCCGCTCCCGGGCTGAGGAAAAGAACCTCCCCGTTTCCCTTAAAGAGCTCGACGCCAGGCTAATACGGCCCGTCAACGAGTACGATGCCGTTCTGATGAGCTTCGTCCTTGAGTACATCCCGGACAGGGCGAAGGTTCTCAAGAACGCCTTCGAGACGCTGAAGAGCGGGGGCAAGATGGTGATAGTCGAGCCCTTCAGGGACGCCTTTGAGAACGTCTCGGCCCTTGAGTTCTTCGAGGCCCTCAACAGGGACTTCACGGGCTTCCCGACGGTGAGGGAAGTGACGAGGGCCCTGGATAAGATGGGCTTCAACTTCAAAACCGAGCGCCCTGGAAGAAGCATTCTCGTCGTGGAAAAAGTTTAAAGAAGGGAAAGTTCAGGCCTTAAGGGCCTTTTCCAGGATTTCTATTGCCTTCTTGAGCTCGACGTAGGCCTTGCGCAGGTACGGGAAGAGTCTTATGTTGCCGATGTTGCTGAGAACCGGGCCGTACTTGGCGGCCTCCTTGTAGTAACCCTCGGCCAGCTCCTTGTGCTTGAGGGCCTCTTGGAGCGTTGCGTTTGAGACGTTGGCATTTACAGCCTCCTGGTAGAGCTTCTCGAAGGTTTCGATGTTTCTGGTGTAGTAGAGGTAGTAGAGGTAGTTGACCCTCATCAGCGTCAGAACGAGCCCGCTCGCGCTGAGTGACGCTCCCCGGGTTACCTCCGCCAGGACGATGAGCTCGTTGTTGCTCTCGTTGCTCTCCTGAATCCTGTTGTCGGGGTCAACGACGGCCTTTATGGTGTAGTTGCCCTCCTCCTCGGGCGTCCACTTGAAGGGCAGCGAGAACTCCGCCCCCTCCGAAACCTCGCTGACGGTAACCCTTCCGACTTCGGTTCCGTTGACGTAGAGAACGACGTCGAAGGGTCTGTCAACCGGTCCGCCGAGGTTCTTTATCGTGACGTTTATCGTCTGCGGGACGCCGACGTAGAACTTAGTTGGACCGATGGCCTCGACCTTGAGGTCGGGTAACTTCACACCGAGGGCGTACTCGCTCAGGTGGCTGACGTTGGCCCAGACGTAGTTGTGCACCGGGTCCCTTCCGAAGCCGAAGACGGTTATGTTGCCGTACGGGGAGTTGTCCGGGAGAGTCTCCCCGACGTGCTTGCTGAGGTCAATCCACTCGGTTCCGTTCCAGTAGAGGAGCGTCACCGCGTTCTCGCTTATGCCGAGCCTCTTGAGCATCTCGTCGCTGTAGGTCAGGTTGAGGATTACCCACGAGTACTTTACCGTCTCGTTGGTCTCGACCTTGACGTACTTGAGGTCTTCGTAGCCCTTGGCAGTCATCTTCACCCTCGCGTCTTCGTTTTCAACTCCAGAGGCGACGGTGACGTTCATGGTGACGCTCTCGTTCTGGGCAGGGGCAATGACTATCTGGGTCTGGTTCTCGACGTTGACCTCGTGGGTCTCGTTGGCCGTGAGGTTGAGATCCCTCGTCTCGACAGATTTTCCGAAGAAGTTGACGAGCTTAGTTGTGACGTGGCCGGCCTTGTCAACGGCGGTAACGTTCAGGATGTAGTCTTCGAGGCCCCTGATGGTGAAGTTGAACTTGACTGAATAGCCGTTTATTGCATAAGTGAAATTCAGACTGTTCCGCTCTATGACGTCCGTTACGTTCGTAATTGTATAGTTCACCTGCTTGATTCCCCCCTCATCCCAGACGCTTATGTTAATCGTTACGTTCTTTCCGACCTCCTGAACCTTGGGCGTCACCGTTGCGGTTACCGCCGGTGGGAGGGTGTCAACCGTGTTGTGCACCCACAGGCCCCAGTCTATGTCAAAGAGTGCTCCCTCATCGCTCACGAATCCAAAGCGTATGTGGAGCCATTCCCATCCTCCTATGGGGATGTTCTCCATGTTTATCCTTGCCACACCGTTTCCGTTTTCGTCGGTGAAGCCGATTTCATTGTGCTCCTGACCGTTGGAGTAGTAGGAGTAGTAGAAGACGCCCTTTCCCGGGAGCTTAATCGGAACCTCCAGCTCCCCTCCGGTGTATTTGACATCCTTCGGAAGCTCAAGCCCGCTGACTACGTAGTAAACCCTCTCAGTGCTGTGGCTTCCCGCACCGCAACCAAAACCGCCGTCCGGGTCCCTGTGGCAGAGCCAGTTGTTGGGGAGAATCTTGAACAGGTAAACCCCCGGGCTTACGTTCCCCGGAACGGTCGCGTTTGAGGTGACGTAGAGGGAACTCACGTTTCCGATGTAGTTCCAGTCAAAGGCCTGGCCGAACTCAACAACGGTTGGGGTCTTGAGGCCCCAGTCAATTCCCCTGTCGTCTGCCGGCTCGATGTTTATCCTGACCCCGTCGGAGGTTATGTTGACGAAGACCCTCGCCCTCGGCGTGTCAACGGTCGTGCCCTCGTACGCTCCCGACCTGTGGATGAAGAGAACCTCCGGGTGCCTGTCCCAGACCATGTCGGCCAGTCTCTCCGAAGGAACTGAAACGTTGGCGCTGAACCTGCCGTCTTCGTCTGTCTTCACAGTTTTAACGCCCCAGGGGGTGAAGATGTACACGGTCTCGTTGGCGAGTCCCCTGTAGAACCTCTCCCAGTCGTAGAACCAGTCCCTGGTCTTGTTCTTGAGGTCGCCGCTAATCATGAGGGTGTCTCCGGTCTTAAGTCCCCTCTCGGGGCTGTACGTCAGGTTGACCCAGGCGCTACCCCATAGGTTCGGCCTCAGGGTGTAAATCCTTGCCATTGCGTTTCCTATCCTGACCTCGCCGTAGTATGCCCACTCCGGGACGGTTATTCTCTTGATGACGCTCTTGGTGCCGTTGAAGGTCACGAGGGTGGTGTTGGTTTCCCCGTTCCAGTCCCATATCCAGGAGTGGAATTCCCAGCGGTACCAGGTGACGGTCATGTTGTAGGTGCCTTCCTTGGTAGTGTTGACGACGAGGGAAATGCTCTGGCCCGGCTCCGCCAGAACCTTGTCTGGCGTTATCGTGAAGATTAGGGGCGTCTCGTTGGAGGTTTCGTTAGTTGGCGGCTGGGGAACTGGGGTGGACTTTTCAATTCTTATGTTGTGGGAGCCGACCTCCGTGAGGATTTCAATCCTGTCGCAGTCCGGAACGGTCAGGGTGAAGTTGGCGTAGCCGTCCCTCACGCCAACCGTCATGTTGTCGGTGAGGGTTGTCCAGTTGCTGTAGTACCACTTCTCCAGCTTGACGGTGAGGTTTCCGCTGTAAGGCGCGTTTGCCCCGGCGTCCCAGGCGAGAAGATGAACCGTCACGTTCTGGCCGACGTATGCTTTATCTGGGCCTATGAGCTTGGTGAGGATTATTTTCTCACGAACCTCGAAGCGGGACGCCGTTCTGCCGTCGAAGAGAACCTCACCGGCTCCGGTCTCGTTGAACCTGAGGGTGAGCTTTAGCTTTCCGTCGGTGACGTTCACGACTTCGCTCCTGACTTCCCTACCGTTGAAGAGCACCGTCACGTTGACGGCTCCGCTGTAGGGCGTGAGGACGTAGGGCGTGACGAGCGTCCACTCGATGCTGTAGCTCCTGTTGACCTGGAGCTCCAGGTCTTTCTCGATGAAGAGGTACGGCGGAACTTTCTCGACGTCAATCCAGGTGCCCGTTGAGAGGTTTCCGTACGTGGCCCTTACCCAGTAGCCACCTTCCTCCGCGAAGGTTAGGTTCAGGCTCGCAAAGCCGTCCTCATTGGTGGTGACGTTGTAGAGCCCGCCCTCGGTTATGATAGTTACCGTCGCGTTCGCTATTCCACCCTCGCCAGGCTTCCAGAGCACGACCGCAATCGTCACGGTCTTTTTCGGCTCAACGAGCCTGCTCGACGGCCAGATGAAGAGCTGGACGTTCTCAGTTCTGCTGTAGGTGTAACTCACTCCCATGACAGCGGGCACACCACTGCCGAGGAGCAACAGTATTAATGCCACCACTATTGTTCCCTGCCTTCTTACCATGGGAATCACCGTAACTTTATGCTCTTGTCCCCTTTATATACCTTAGCGGTAGTTTCGCCGAGGCCATCGTGGTTAGTACCTACATATGCACCTACATAACCACCTACACTACCAACAACAAAAAAGGGCTTTATATTTTTCGGGCGTAACCACTAACGCAGAAAACCCTACGGGGGTGCGTGGTGAATGAAGGCCAGGACCAGAAGAGGTGCCGTCGGTATCGGTACCCTGATTGTGTTCATAGCCATGGTTTTAGTGGCGGCAGTTGCTGCGGCAGTGCTGATTAACACGAGTGGCTTCCTCCAGCAGAAGGCTTCCAGCACTGGAAGGGAGACCACCCAGGAGGTTGCCAGCGGACTTCAGGTCGAGAGGGTCGTCGGTAAGGCCAACAACCTCCCGAGCAGCCAGTACATCCAGCAGTTGGCCATCTACGTCAGCCCGAACGCCGGAAGCTCCGGCATTGACCTCAGCAACACCAAGATAATCCTCAGGAGCGAGAACACCGAGGCTGTCCTGAAGTACGATGTTGATGCCACAGACAAGGCTTTCACTGATGGTGTTGTTAACGACATCTTCAGCGCTGGAAGTTCTGGACTTGAGGCTTGGAAGTACCTCGACCAGTCCACCAGCGAGTTCGGTATCATAGTTCTCCAGGACGCCGACGACAGCCTCAGTGCGGACCACCCGACGCTCAACAAGGGTGACCTTGTCATCCTCACCGTTCTCGTTGGAACCTATGACGTTAACGGAGATGGTACTAACGAGGCTGGTGTCTTCGGCGACGGCATCGCTCCGGGCAAGAAGATTACCGGCGAGATTGTCCCAGAGTTCGGTGCTCCGGGCGTCATCGAGTTCACCACTCCGAGCACCTACACCGACGCCGTTATGGAGCTCCAGTGATTTCGTTTCCTTTCCAAATTTGTTAAGGAGGTGAGAGGATGAGGAAGGGAAGGAGGGGTGCCGTCGGTATCGGTACCCTGATAGTATTCATTGCCATGGTGCTCGTCGCGGCCGTAGCGGCGGCAGTGCTCATCAACACTTCAGGCTTCCTCCAGCAGAAGGCTTCCAGCACTGGAAGGGAGACCACCCAGGAGGTTGCCAGCGGACTTCAGGTCGAGAGGATAGTCGGTAAGACCGACGCCAACAAGGAGTACATCCAGCAGCTCGCCGTCTACATCAGCCCGAACGCTGGCAGCGCTGGCATTGACCTCAGGAAGGCCAAGATAATCATTAGCAACGGTGAGAAGCAGGCCGTGCTGAACTACAAGGTTGGAGATGGAGTTGCCAAGATTGATGATGATGGAACATTTGATGAGACCTCTGAGACAAATGACCCGCAGACTGTCCTTAAGACTGGTGACAGCGTTCTCATTGACTACAATGGAACTGCCGGAACACTTACCATTGGAGACACTGTGATTACCCTTAGTTCAGAGAGCCTCTACGCCAGCGAGAAGTTTGCGTTCATTGACACGTCAGATGGTGAGTACATAATCCTCAACGAGGGTGCTAACACTGTTTCAGTTACTGACAATGGAGATGGAACTATAACCATAACAGTTGGCTCTACCAGCATGACAGTCACTGACGGCTCTTCAATCACTATTGAAGTCCTTGACTCCGCCTACACTGCCAAGGATGAACTTGCGGGTGGCATTTTCGCCAGTGAAAAGTTTGCATGGTCCCTCCTTGTTAGCCCGACCGACTACGGTATCATCGTCATCCAGGATGCCGACAACAGCGTCCAGGCTCTCTACCCGACCCTCAACAAGGGTGACCTCGTTGCCCTGACCTTCAACGTTGGAAACAGCGGTGGCAGTGCCATCTTCGGCTACGGTATCGAGCCGAGGACCAAGATTACCGGTAAGGTCGTTCCTGAGTTCGGTGCTCCGGGCGTCATCGAGTTCACCACCCCGACCAGCTACACCGCCGAGATTATCGAGCTCCAGTGATTTCCTTTCCAAATTTTATGGAGGTGAGGTGAGATGTTTGGCAGGAAGAGGAAAGGTGCCGTTGGTATTGGCACCCTGATAGTGTTCATTGCCATGGTGCTCGTTGCCGCGGTTGCCGCCGCGGTGCTCATCAACACTTCAGGCTACCTCCAGCAGAAGAGCCAGGCCACCGGCAGGCAGACCACCCAGGAAGTTGCCAGTGGCATCAAGGTCACCAGCGTTGTTGGATACGCTCCAAAAATATCCGATGGAGTCTACGACAACATAATGAGGCTTGCTATCTATGTTTCCCCGAACGCAGGAAGTGACGGCATTGACCTCAGGAAGGTTAAGATAGTCCTCAGTGACGGTGGCAAGGAGGCCACCCTCGAGTGGGCTGATCCAGACACTAACGATGACGGTGCTCAGGATGTTGACACTTACACCAACGACCCGGTTAGCAACATATTCGAGGACTCCTTTGGAACCACCTACACCTTTAACTGGAGCGTCCTGACCCCGACTACCTTCGGCATCATAGTCCTCCAAGATGAGGATGGTAGTGTCCAAATGAATTACCCAACCCTCAGCAAGGGCGATCTCGTCGTCCTTGCCGTCAGGGCTGGAGCAGTCTTTGGTGATGGTGACACTAACTACGATGAGCAGAACGTTGACGGAATAGCCCCCAACACCAAGATAACCGGTGAGGTCGTCCCCGAGTTCGGTGCCCCAGGAGTCATCGAGTTCACCACCCCCAGCACCTACACCCAGAGCGTCATGGAGCTCCAATGATTCTGCCCCCTTTCCCTTTCGTTCTTTGAAGATTTTTCGGAGGTGATGCTATGCGTAGGGGAGCAATAGGCATCGGCACGCTGATAGTCTTCATCGCAATGGTCCTCGTGGCAGCGGTGGCAGCGGGTGTCATCATCGGTACAGCGGGCTACCTTGAGCAGAAAGCCCAAGCAGCGGGAAGGCAGACCACCCAGGAAGTCGCGAGCGGTCTCAAGGTAATCAACATCTATGGCTACGTCAACACGACCCCCCCGAGCAAGGGCACCATAACCAAGATGGCTATCTTCATAGCCCCCAACTCGGGAAGCGAGGGCATCGACCTGAGCAACGTTAAGATTGTCCTCAGCGACGGCCTCAAGCTCGTCGTCTACAACTACAGCGGAATCCTCTACAGGGGCGTCATAGACGACCTCTTCAACAGCACCGAGATAACGACCAAGATATGGAAGAACAACAGCCTCACCGACACGAACTTCGCCATCGCTGTAATCCACGACGGCGGGAGCGAGATGGACACAAGGCACCCGAACCTTGAGTGGGGTGACATGGTTGCACTGCTCATAAAGACGGTCGTCTTCAAGACCGAGGACGGCAAGGAGGGCATTGGTCCAGCGACCAAGATAGTCGGTAAGGTCATTCCCGAGGTCGGGGCGGCCGGTGTTATAGACTTCACCACCCCGGCGACGTTCAACTACAACGTGATGGTGCTGCAGTGAGGTGGTGACCATGAGGAGAGGTGCGATAGGTATCGGCACGCTCATCGTCTTCATCGCGATGGTACTAGTGGCGGCAGTTGCCGCTGGGGTGCTCATAAGCACCAGCGGCTACCTCCAGCAGAAAGCTATGGCCACCGGCAGGGAGACCACCCAGGAGGTGGCCAGCGGTATAAAGGTGCTCAACATCTACGGCTACACCCCCGCCGACCCGCCCGGGAGCGGTAAGATAACCAGGATGGTCATCTACGTCAGTCCCAACGCGGGAAGCGGTGGCATTGACCTCGCCCACGTCAAGGTCGTCCTCAGTGACGGCAAGGTGATGGCGGTTTACAGGTACGTTGACGCTCAGGAAGATAGTGTCGATAAGAACTACTTCCTCTACAGTGGAGACGTCAGCAACGTGTTCCCTGACGTTGGGGAAAACAACAATGGTGTCCTTACCTCTGCCCCAACTGACTACACAGAACTCACGGGTACAGACAACACCGTCGAGAACCTCTGGAAGAACCTCTACCATGCCATGACCAACAACAAGATGCTCTTTGGAATTGTAGTCGTCTCGGACAACGACGAGAGCCTCAGCGGAAGCTGGCAGCACCCGACCCTGAGCTGGGGCGACATCGCGGGAATAGCCCTCTGGACGATACCCTTTGACGACAACAGCGACCACACCGACGGCTACGGTATCGGTCCCGGAACCAAGGTTACCGGTAAGGTAATACCCGAGACCGGAGCCGGTGGCGTCATAGATTTCACCACCCCGAGCACCTACACCGACAACCTGATGGAGCTCCAGTGAGGGGGTGGGAAAATGGCCCTTGACTTCCTTTCATCTTTATTCAAGAAGAAGCCCAAGTCCAAGGAGGAAGAGCCCACCCCCGCACCGGAGCCGATGGAAGTTGAGGAGCTCGAAGAGGAAGTTGAGAGCAGGCGGGAGGACGAGCAGATAAACCAGATACTTGAGCGCATAAACGAGATTGAGAACGACATCCCGAGGATAAAGATAAGCATTGACACCCTCAAGAAGCAGATACAGGAGCTCCGCGACGACATAGACAGGCTCGACAAGACCATCAAGGACGTCATGATGCTCTACGAGGTCATCAGCCAGGAGATAAACCCCTTCAAGGAGCAGATGGGACAGGAGAACCCGCTCACCAGTGAGATACAGGAGCTCAGGAAGGAACTGGAAGACTTAAAGCTTGAAATTGCCCAGATAAAGAATGACATAAAGGTGCTCGCCGGCTACGGCGTTGACCTCGATTCGATAATCTATGAGGTGCTCGCGGAGGTGTGACGCATGGAGATGGCAAGGCTCGTCACCGAGGCAGACATCAACGCAAAGCTCGCGGAGCTTAAGGGCAAGGTTCCCAGCGTCATCATCAACGACCTCAGGGAGAAGCTGATAGCGAGAAAGGAGAACCTCACCTACGAACAGCTCGAGAAGATAATCCAGAAGGTCCTCGAAACCTACGGCAACCAGGTTACCAAGTACGAACAGCTCAGCAAGCGCGTTGACGAGCTGGGCAAGAGACTTACAGACCTCAGCATGCAGCTGAGCAGGCTCGTTGAGACCCTTGAAACGGCCAAGTTTGAAGTGCACGAGAAGAAGGCCGAGACCGTCTCGAAGAAGGTTGAGGAAGTCCACGAGAAGATTGGCAAGCTTGAGGAGCTCCTTGAAGAGGAGGAGAAAGAGGAGGCTCCGTCCGAGCTTGCTGAGAAGCTTGATGAGCTCCACAAGAAAGTTGAGGAGCTCGCGGAGAAGGTTGAGGAGAAGACCGCCGCCGAGAAGCTTGAGGAGGCGCAGGAGAGGCTTGAAGAGCTCCAGGCCAAGATTGAGGCCGGCGAAGAGGTCAGCGAAGAGGAGCTTGCCGCGGCGGAGCAGGCCGTCGCCGAGGCCCAGGCCGAGCTCGCCCAGGCCGAGGAGAAGGCCGAAGAGGCCGAGGAAGTCACGGAAATCGAGGAAGTTCCCGAGGTTGAGGAAGTAACCGAAGTTCCCAAGGCCGAGGAAGTTGAGGAGCTCAAGGTTGAGGAGGTTCCAGAGGCCGTTGAGGAAGTCGAGACGCCGAGCGAAGAGCTCGAAGTCGTTGAAGAGGCCCCAGAAGCTCCCGAGGCTGAAGAAGTTGAGGAGATTGAGGTCGAGGCCCCGGAGGGAGTTGAGGTAGTTGAGGCCCCTGAGGAGGGGGTTGAGGAAGTCGCGGAAGCCCTTCCCGAGGAAGTTGGTGAAGTTTCGATTGAAGAGGTTCCCGCTCATGAAGTTGTTGAAGAAAAGAAGGAGGAAGGTGGTGTTGGCATGGCTGAAAAGCTCCAGATTCCCGAGGACATCGCGAGCCTTCTCTTCGAGGAGGAGCCAAGGAAGGCCAGGCTTGAAAAGCTACCCGAGGACATCGTTTCCACCATGATAGCGCTCAAGTGGCTCGGGTTCCTCATAGACAGGGTCGGCATACAGAACCTTGAAAGGGTGCTTGAGTTCTACTACGAAATCGGCTGGATAAGCGAAGAGGTGCTCAACCAGCTGCTCCGCTACGCCAAGGGCACCAGACCGCACCACAGGGACCCCGAGTGGAAGCCAGCCGAGAAGCTCACCGTTCAGGACCACCTCATAAGCCTGCTCTTCATCGAGCGCCTTAGGGGGCTCAGGATTAACAGGAACGTCCTTGACAAGCTGGAAAGGGAAATCAAGATGCTGGAGAAGACGCTCGATGAGTTCTACGGTATCTAAAGGAGCAATTCGGGGGGCGGCCTATGGGATTCAGCGTCTCAGCGAGTGCAGCGATAATCTTCATTTCATTTTTAATGGTGGCTGGGACGCTATACACAGCCTGGGACAACGCTTACGCCAACGTTCAGGCCGCCCAGGAGTATTGGTATGAGATGAGGTTGTCTCAACTGAATACACTCTCTTCACTTGACGCTGAGAACAGCAGCGTAAGCACGGGGACTGACAGTGGTGGGAACCAGTACTACAACCTCACACTTGCAATACAGAGTAATGGAGTCACCCTCTATGTGCCACATTGGAGTGGAACGTATGATGGAAAACTGGTCACCCTCAACAACGTTGACGACGATAACGTTGGTTTCCTATCCGATTACGGCTATCTCCTCCCAGGGAATTCCATTCAGCTGAACGTCACATATATTCCACTCAACGAAAATGAACACAGTATCAAGATAACCTTTGACAATGGGTGCTGGTTGTTGATTAATTGGTACTACAACACCACTGAAAAGGTGGTGTATGTGAACACATCCAGAGGCTGTCCAATGGAGGTGAGCTAATGGCGGCAGGAGGGCCAGCGAGCGAGCTCATAATGTTCATCGTGGCAATACTCGTCGCCGGAAGCGTTGCCGGCGCCTTAGCTTACGTTACCAACGACATAGCCCATGGAATCAACGATAGGGGCGCGATGCTGGCTGACAGACTGAGGACGGACTTCGCGATAATAAACGACCCAAACCACATTCCGGTTGATACTGGAACCAGTCCTCCAACTTACACGTTTTACATCAAGAACGTGGGCAAGGAGATAATCCCCTTCACAAGCGATGCCGTTCAGGTGTTCATAGACGGGAACCTCGTTCCGGCGAGCCAGCTCTCCTTCGAGGACACCGGCGGGAACACTATAACCTCCCTTCAGCCCTATCAAGTGGGCGTGATTAAGGTTCAGTATGACCTCACTTCGGGTCACACCTACACGATAACGGTTGTCCTTGAGAACGGGGTCAAGAGGAGCCTTGTGTTCACGGCTCCGTGAGCCACTGACCGGCTAAAATAAAGCGAGACGGTGGTGGTCACATTGGTCGAGGAACTGCTCAAGATAGAGCTGAAGGGCGACGAGCTTCACAGGCGTCTCGGCGGTGGAATCCCCGCCGGGACTATAATGCTCGTCGAGGGTGACAGGGGTAGCGGTAAGTCCATCTTCGTCCAGAGGCTCCTCTACGGGTTCCTCATGAACGGCTACACCGCGAGCTACATCTCAAGCCAGTACACCACCGTTGAGTACATAAGGCAGATGGAGTCCCTGGGTTATGGTATAATCCCCTTTCTAATCCGGAAGAAGCTCATATTCGTCTCCCTCTACCCCCTCCTGAGCGGTGTGAGTGAGAAGAGGAAGTTCCTGAGCAGGCTTTTTGGTGAGCCCCGCCTCTGGGAGCCTGACGTCATGATAATCGATTCATTCTCATCCCTCCTCTCGCGTGAGCAGGACCCGTCTGCCGTTAGGGACTTCCTCCTCTACGTGAAGAAGATGGCCTCCCTTGACAAGGTGATTATACTCACCGCAAACACCGAGGAAATTGACCGCGACTCGCTTTTCGTCCTTGAAGAGGCCTCGACGATGCTCGTAAGGCTGAGCGTGAAGGTCTTCGGTGGTGACCTGAAGAACTCCGCGACCATAGTCAAGTACAACAACGCCAAGGGCGTCTTCCAGAAGATTATACCCTTCCGCGTTGAGCCGAAGGTGGGGCTGATAGTAGAGATAGCGGCGGTGGTGTGATATGGCGCAGGTGGTCAGCGACACCCTTGAGGAGGCAATGGCGAGGAACCCCCATCTTCGCAAGTACATTGACCAGTTTAGGAAGAAGTACGGCAAGATGCCCGAGTTCCACGCCCAGCTCAGCAGGGACATGAAGGACATAATGTACCCCAACATCCTATATCCCGTTGGGGACCCCATCTTTATCCACATCTTTGCAGACCCCGCAACCGCCGAAAAGCGCTACATCGTCATTGAGCCAAGGATTGAGAGCAGGGAAGAGGAGGAGAAGTACAACAAAATCCGCGACAAAATCCTTGAGATAGCCCCGACCAGGGACATTCCGGAGGAGCAGGAGGAGTTCGAGAGGTTCCTCGATGCCCTCTTCGATGAGGCCGTCTTGAGCCTCGTTAAGTCCGGTAAGGGAAGCCCCTTCGGTAAGGGCCAGCGCTTTGTTATAACCAAGGACGAGATGGAGAAGTTCCGCTACCTCATCAAGAGGGACATCATAGGAATAGGGCCCCTTGAGCCCCTTGCCAGAGACCCGTACATCGAGGATATCCACATCATCGGTGCCAACAATGTCTCCCTTGTCCACAAGATATTCGAAATGATGCCGACCAACATAACCTTTGGTGACGATGTCAAGCTCGCCGACTACTTTAAGAACATAGCCGAGCGCATTGGAAGGCCCGTCAGCGACAGGAATCCGATAGTTGACGGTGCCCTGCCCGATGGCTCCCGTATAAACATCATTTATTCACCGGACATCTCCATCAAGGGTCCGAGCGCGACAATCCGTAAGTTCTCGGCGACGCCGATAAGCATAACCCAGCTCATAGCGTGGGGAACGCTCAGTGCAGAGGTCGCCGCCTACCTCTGGATAGCCCTTGAGTACGGTATGAGTGTCTTCGTCTGTGGTGAGACGGCTTCCGGTAAGACCACCCTCCTCAACTCAATCATCCCCTTCATCAAGCCCGGTTCGAAGATATTCACCGCTGAGGATACGCCGGAGGTTCAGGTTCCCCACCCAGTCTGGCAGAGGCTCATCACGCGTGAGCGCGGTCCCGAGGAGAGCCGTGTTACCCTGTTCGACCTGCTCAAAGCAGCTTTGCGTTCGAGGCCGAACTACATCATCGTCGGTGAGATTCGTGGTGCAGAGGGTGCCATCGCGTTCCAGGCAATGCAGACCGGCCACCCTGTTATGGCGACCTTCCACGCGGGCGACATCAAGAAGATGATACAGCGTTTCACGGGCCATCCGATAAACGTTCCGATAACCTTCATTGACAACCTCAACATAGCCGTCTTCCAGCAGGCAGTTTATGTAAAGGGCAAGTTCCTGAGGAGAACCGTCAGCGTCGTCGAGATTGAGGGTTACTACGAGGAGCTCGGAGGAGTTGCGACGAGGAACGTCTTCGAGTGGGATGCCGTCGCTGACAAGCACATATTCCGTGGTTTCAACAACTCCTACATCCTTGAGAGGAAGATAGCCGAGATTGCGGGTTACGAAGACCCCAAGGACATCTACAACGAGCTCTTCCTGCGCGCGAGAATCCTCCAGAGGATGGTCGAGCTCGGCATAACCAACTACTGGGATGTCTACAAGGAAATCAAGGCCTTCTACCTCAAGGGTCTCGAAGGCTTAAGCTTCAGGGTCTGAGGTGATGCCAATGGCCGACGAGAAAATCAGCATCTTCACCAAGGCTGACCTAAACCTGGAAACCTACCTCAAGAAAGTCCTGCTGCCCTACATGGGAATCTCGGCGGTTCTCTTTATAGTCGTCGGCCTGATGGCGAGGCTTTTTCCAATCCCCACTGGTTTAAGGGTGCTGATGTTCCTAATCCCAGTTATCCTTCTCGTCTACGCTGCAGTTTACCCTTACATCGTGGCGGACTCGAAGAAGATATCAATCAACTCGAAGATGCCCTACTTCATCACTTACTTCGCAGTGCTCTCAACAAGTGAGATGAGCCGTTCTGACCTCATCGCAATCCTCGCCAAGGACCCAAAGCTCGGCGCGATAGCGAGCGAGCTCAAGAAGGTTCACACAATCGTCAACAAGCTTCATCTTTCGATGCCGGAAGCCTTCCGCTTCCTCGCGAGGAGGACTCCCAGTCAGATGTTTGCGGACTTCCTTGACAGGCTTGCCTATTCCCTCGACAGCGGTGTTGACCTGAAGGAGTACCTCTTCCAGGAACAGCAGACCGTCATGGACGACTACCAGACCTTCTATGAAGGCGCCCTCTATGACCTCGACATCTTCAAGGAGATTTACGAGTCAATCATAATCTCGGTCGTCTTCATAGCCTCGTTCGTTATCATCGGCCCCATAATTACCGGTATGGACATCGGCAGGATGGGCCTCTACGCCGTTGCCATGACCCTCGCGGCGGAGGTTGGGATACTTCTCGTCGTCAAGTTCAGAATGCCGGAAGACCCGATATGGGCGGACAGCAAGGGAATACGGGACCCGCGCAGGGAGCGCATAAAACGCGCCGCGATTTACTCGGTCATGGGCATGATTATAACCGCGCTGGTCTACATGCTGATTATAAGGCCCCGCTTTGCAATCCCCACGCCATTCACCCTCGCGCTAATCCTGACCCCGTTCTACTACCTCGGGCGCGTCGTGGACAAGGAGGAGAAGTCCATATTCAGAAAGGACGAGAACTTTCCTGCCTTCATCAGGAGCCTGAGCTCGTCCCTTGCCGCGAGCGGTGCTTCACTTGTGCTCGTTCTCAAGTACCTGAGCGCCCACGACTTCGGTTCGCTCACCGACGACATCAAGGCACTGTACAGAAGGCTCGCCATCCGCGTTGACAGGGACAGGGCCTGGGACTTCTTCATTGCCGGAACCGGGAGCTGGCTAATCGGTATATTCTCCGAGATATTCCGCGAGAGCCTCAGGATGGGTGCGGAACCGGATTACGTTGGTCTCATCATCAGCAGGAACTTCGAGAGACTTGTCCGCCTCAGGAGGAAGAGACAGCAGAGCATAGCGAGCTTCATAGGCATCATCTACGGTCTGACCGGCGCCTTTGCATTTGCCCTCGCAGCGTCGTTCCAGGTCGCGGTCTCGATAAGCCAGATGTTCTCCCAGATGAACCTCAACCTTGCCAACAACTACATTGGGGACCTTATCCACGTGATTCCTCCCTCCGGAATGGCGTTCCTGACCTACATCATGCTAACCCTGATGGTTCTTCACTCCCTCCTCTCGGCAATGGTCATCAAGCTCGCCGACGGCGGACACATCCTCGGCTCCGCGAAATATTTTGTCATACTCACCTGGATATTCGCGGTTGGAATGTACCTCGGCCAGAGCCTCATGGAGAAGATGATGAGTATGGGTGCTGGAAACGCCGAGATTGTGGCCTATCTCCTGGGGGTGATTCCATGAAGAGGCTGGTCGCTCTCCTGTTTATCCTGCTCCTTCCGCTCGTTGAGGCCTCAACGTTCACCGGTTACATCGGGGTGTCTTCGACCGTCGGGGTGGGCAACTACACAGTGACGGTTAAGGACGTCTCGCTGGACGACGGCTCGCTCCTCCTCGACGTTTCCACCCCCAACTGGAGCGGGATAAAAAAGCTTCCTCTCGGCAGCGTGCTTTCCCTTGGTGAACTGAACCTGACGTTCGAAAAGGTATTCCTGGGCTCCAGGTCGCTCGTTTTTCTCTCTGCCCAGTTCCCCTACGTCCTGCCCGGCCAGAACGTCACCCTCGGGCCCTACACGATAGAGGTGCTCTCCGTTGGCAAGGATGGGGTTGAGCTGAAGGTCACCTATGGAAACGAGAGCAAGACCTTTAAGTCCTCCTTCAAGTTCGAGAATCTCGTTGCCAACGTTTCCGGCTTCCTTCCCGTTTACTCTGGCTATTTGAAGCTCAACGAGAGCTTCTCCTTTGCAGGTGAAACCGTAACCTTCACCGGGGCAAAGGTTGAGAACACGACGAGCGGGTTCATCGAGACGGTGTTCTTCTCCTACGACAACACGACATACGCCCTGCCCGTTGGCAACGAGAGCGTCATCGGGCCGTTTCTGGTCAGGGTGGATGACCTCATAGGGCTCAACTACACCAAGGTTGACGTTCACTTTCTCGGCGTTTCGATGAACCTCACAATCGTTCCAAACGAGGTCTTCTCCCTTGCCCCTGGCCAGACCAAGACCCTCGGCCCCTACGTGTTCCGCTACGACTACCACCTCGGCAATAAGCTCAAGGTTTCCCTCCTCAATCCATGTCAGGTCGTTCTAGCCTCGACTTCCCTCATAGTTTCCAACGTCTCGACGCTCCTTTATCACAAGGGTCTCACAGTTATCCCCCTCTCCATCGACGCTAACGGAACTGCCCAGTTCGCGAGCTTCATAAACCCCAACGAGCTTCCCTCCCCCGACAAGGTTGCCAACGTTCTCGTTTCCCTCAGTGACGGAAACGCCAGGCAGTACCTTCCAACGACCCTCACGGTTGAAGTTGAAAACACGGGCAACGTTGCCCTTTCCAACCTCACAGTCAAGTTCGTTCCGGGCGACGTCAAGGCGCTCTCCGAAACGGAGTTCTTCCTAAAGTCCCTGGCGCCGGGAGAAAAGAAGGAGTTTAAGCTCGCGGTTCTGCCGATGAAGTCGGGCAACGTCTCGGCTGGAAGGGTCACCGTTACCGCCATGGCCCCGTACGAGCTCGCCTGCGGTGGATACACTCTCCTCAAGTTCTCATCCAACGAACTTACCCTGAACGTTAAGCCGACCAGGGTCGAGTACTCCCTTAAGGTTTCGGCCCCTGCCAACGCCTCCCTCTACCGGCCCGTTAACCTGACGGTCGTTGTCAGGAACACCGGGGACGAGACGCTTCCCGCGAACCTGACCCTAACCGTTCCGCTCGGTGTTGCGATGGCGTCATCTGGTAACGTTTTCGCCAGCGGGAGCAGGATAGTCCTTCCCCTCTACTTACCTCCCGGCAACGAGAGCGTCGTTAGCTTCGTTCTGATTCCATACACCCCCGGAGAGAAATCCTTCAAGATAGCGGTGATTTCGGTTCCAGGGGTCGTCAACGAGACCGGCCTCTCGATAACCGTCCTCGGTGCCGGGACTGAGGGGGAGAACCAAACGGCGTCGACGACGTTCACGACCACGAAGACGATTACGGAGAGGATAAACTCCACCGTCACGATAACGGTTACCAAGACCCAGACGGAGATAAAGACGAAGACGGTAACCTCAACGACCACCTCAAGCGTCCCCTACACCCCCCTCAAGACTAAGCTAATCTGGTTGGTCATAGGAGTGGTAATCGGCGCGGGGATAATAATAGCGATAGCCTGGTACCAGGCCAGGTCGTCGTGAGTCTTTTATTCTTTTCTTTCCAGAGGGGTAGGGGGTTTCCATGAACCTCGACGAGCTCTGGAGGAGAACCGTTGAGAACCTCGTTCGCGAGGGAATCATACGGAGCGAAGCGGTTAAACGGGCCTTTCTAAAGTATCCCCGCTACCTCTTCGTTGAGGAGAAGTACCGGAAGTACGCCCACCTCGACGAGCCGCTGCCGATTCCGGCCGGGCAGACGATAAGCGCCCCCCACATGGTTGCGATAATGCTCGAGCTTGCCGAACTCAAACCGGGTATGAACATCCTCGAGATAGGAACCGGGAGCGGGTGGAACGCGACTCTGATTTCGGAGCTCGTCAAGACCGACGTTTACACCGTTGAGAGGATTCCAGAGCTGGTCGAGTTCGCAAGGAGGAACCTGGAGCGCGCTGGAGCTAAGAACGTCCACGTGATTCCCGGCGACGGAACGCTCGGCTTCCCGCCGAAGGCTCCCTACGACAGGATTCTCGTAACGGCCGGGGCACCGGACATACCAAAGCCCCTGGTGGAACAGCTCAAGCCCGGCGGAAAGCTCATAATCCCCGTTGGAAGCTACCACCTCTGGCAGGACCTTCTTGAGGTTATCAAGCTCGAAGACGGTTCGATTAAGGTAAAGAACCACGGGGGCGTTGCCTTCGTTCCGCTCATCGGGGAATACGGCTGGAGGGAGTAGACTTTTAAGTTCGGTCCCTCTTCATAACCCGGTGATAGAATGAGGCTCATAGCTTTCGACGTCGAGGGAACCCTTGTAAAGGCGCGTTCGAGCTGGGTCGAGCTCCACAAGAAGTTCGGCACGTGGGAGAAGGGGAAGGAGTACGCGGAGCTGTTCTTTGCCGGAAAGATTGACTACGCGAAGTGGGCCGAGTTAGACGCTTCCCTCTGGCTCGGCAAAAGCAGGGAGGAAATCCTTGAGTGGGCGGACTCGGTCGAGTACAACGACTACGCCTTTGAGCTGATGGACTTCCTGCGCGAGAACGGGTTTAAAATAGCCCTCCTCTCGAGCGGGCTGATGTGTTTGGCCGGAAGGGTCGCGAGGGAGCTTAAAGCGGACTACGTTTTCGCCAACGAGCTGGTCTTCAAGGACGGAAAAGTTGCCGGCGTCATTCCGAGGGTTGACTTCGAGGGGAAGGGCGCGATACTCAGAAGGCTCAAGGAGGAGCTCAAACCTGAACTGACGATAGCGGTCGGCGACGGCTTCAACGACCTCAGCATGTTCCGTGAGGCGGACGTGGCGATAGCGATAAACCCGCACGAGGGCGTTGAGGGCGACCACGTCGTCGAGAGCCTGAGAGAAGTGCGGGAGATAATCGAGGGACTGATAGGGGGTCGGTGAAGGGCGTGCTCCTCACCGCTCGGCAAAGCAAAAGCTCGTCATCCCCCTGTCGGCCCGACCGGAACCCCCGGTTCACGATTCCCCAGGGAGGGCGGGCGCCGGGCCGGTGGAAAATTGGAAAAGGGCCTTAAAACTTTAGAGGCCCATCAGCTTGAGCTCGAGGAGCCAGAACAGGTCGCCGATGAAGTAGCTTATCAGGAAGCCGAGGAATATCGCCGGGGCGAAGGGCATTGCTTTCTTCCTCAAGAACTTGTTCTCCAGCTTTCCTTCCTCCACGAGCCTCTTGAGTTCTTCAATCTGCTCCTTCGTCAGGCCCTCGGCGCTCGGTGATGCTATGACCTTCCCATAGTCCGGCTTGAGGAGCGAAAGGTCCACCTTCAGGAGCGCGAACTTGAGCCTCTCGAAGGGGTCTGTCCTGTCGCGTCTAATTTTCCCGTCCTTCTCGAAGATGGTTTCTCCCAGTATGTCCCACTCCCTCAGTTCCTCAACCGGAACCTCCTCCATGAGGACGTTCCTCCTTATGAACTTGACGAGTGCCAGGAACACCTTGAAGGCGTAGAGGAACGCGAGGAGCCTCAGGAAGGCAAAAATCGCGCTCTCCGGTGAGAGGTAGATGAGATAGGAGAGAACAAGCGCTCCCGCAACGTCTCCGATTCTCCTGAGCTTGCCGAAAATTGTTATGAGGACTACCGCGAGGAGCCAGCCGAGGATGGGGTTCAGTGAGACGCCGAGTCCCTCTTCCAAGATGACCCTTACCCCCAGGGCACCCATAATCCAGAGGGACAGCTCGACGGTGAGGCCGGCACCGGAGACGAGTATCTCTCTGAGCTCCGAGAAGCGCTTCCTCAGGATTATGACGCCGAAGGCGTAGATGAATATGAACGGGAACACCGCTATGAGGCCGTTGAGGAGGATTGCTATTGGATAAAGCGGGTAGTGAATGTAGTAGGGGGCGGTTATCTTGGCCGTGTCTGGCGGGTATGGCAGGAGCGCGGAGAAGCCGGCTAGTATAACCGCGTCGCCGCTTGCCCATGCCCCGATGTAGAACAGGAGCAGACCGAGAATCAGCCCAACGAACAGGGCTATTATTCCTGAGAGGGCAACCAGAACGCTACCCTCGCTCAGCCCCTTGTAGAGGTAGTAAAGGATTCCGATTTCAACGGCCGGAACCGGCAGTTTGACGAGCCACTTCGGGAGGGGAACCTCCTCTTCGCCCTCGTCCCAGCCGAGGAACTTTCCGATGAGCGCTAAAAGAACCGAGACGTGGTTGTCGAAGATGAAACCGGTCTTCAGGTCGGTGTAGGATGTAACCAAACCCATGGCTAGCCCTGCCAGAAGCGGAACCGCCTCCATGCTTTCACCTCACAGGTTTTCGAGGAGCTCTCTCCTGACGCTGTCAACGTAGTTGTTAACGTTCCTGTTGAGGTCTCTCATTGAGTTCAGGACGACCCTCGTCGCCATGAGCACGAGCACGAGAACCGCTGCGAGCATGAATAGGTATTCCAGTGCAGTTTGAGCCCTTCTCATGGTCGCTCCCAATAAGGTTACGCCCCAAAGCCTTTAAAAGTTTCCCTGAACTTTCTTCGGGAGCGAAGATGAAGGTTTACAGACTGTTCGTCAAGGAGGAGTATCTGGACTTCATAACGTCCGGCCAGAAGAGGATAGAGGTTCGCGTCGCTTACCCCCAGTTGAGAAAGATTCAGCCCGGGGACAAGCTCATCTTCAACGACTCGGTTCCGGCCGTTGTTACAGAGGTCAAGCGCTACGAGACGTTTAGACAGGTTCTGCGCGAGGAGCCCATAAAGAAAATCTTTCCCGACGAGCCGAGCTTCGAGAGGGCGGTAAAGCGGTTCCACAACCTCTACCCCAAGTGGAAGGAGAACCGCTACGGTGTTATCGCCATAAAGTTCAAGCTCATCGGTGAGGGGCGATGAAGCACCTCGAGTTCGATGGGAAGTACGCCGATGCTATACTGAAAGGGAAGAAGAGGGCAACCGTCAGGCTGGGCAGAAAACCGAACCTCAGGGAGGGGGACACGGTTCTAATCCACGCTGGCGGCTACGCCCTCGGGAAGGCCGTAATAGAGAGAGTGGAGAGCAAAACTGTGAAGGAGCTCACCGAGGAGGATGCCTTCCTCGACGGCTTTTCCAGCAGGGAGGAGCTGATTAGGGCTTTGAAGGAGCACTACAAGTACGTAAACGACGACTCCAGGGCCCACGTGATAGTCTTTCGCCTCGTGGAGAAGTTTGAGAAACCCGTGATGAGCTCGGACTACGCCTATGAGGGCAACCTGCCGGTTGAGATAGCCGAGAAAGCGTTAAAGTACCTCGACCTGCCCGAGGAAGACAGGAAGCTGATAGAGCTGTTCCTCAAAACGGGAAGCCTGAGGAAAGCCGCCTACAGGCTCGGTGGCCTGAACAAGCGCTACCTGATAAGGGACGCGCTGAGAAGGGCCTACGAGGAGCTGAAGAAGAAAGGAATCATGGGACCGAAGCTTTAACGCTCTCAAGGAGCGCTATCGTCTCCTCTCCTTCGACCTCTCTCTTAACGGCTGAGAGCTTAATCGGCATGAGCTTGAAGGTGTTACCGTTGATGAGGTGCCTGAGGGTCTTCTCAAACTCCTCCATTTCCTTCTCTCCCGCGAAGTCCACCTTGGCTATGAAGTCGTACTCCCCGTAGAGCCACTGCCCGCTCACGGGGAGCTTCTCCAAAACCTCGTCCCTAACGCCCCAGACGAGGAGTATGGCCTCGATTCTCCTCACCTCCGCCATAGATGGGGGTTGTCCTACGATAAAAGCCTTTCTCAGCTTTTTCCGTCAGACCTACAACCTTTCGAAATATTTTCGGGTGAAATTCGTCTCCACGGCGGGAAGCGTTTTAACGCCCTCAGGGAACCTAAAAAGGGTGGTGAAAAATGAAGGCGGTCTTCTTCGACTTCGTCGGGACGCTCATAACGAAGGACGGTGAAAACGTAACGCATCTCAACATAATCCGCGAGGTTCTCAGGAGGGCCAACGCCGACCTTGACGCCGAAACCGTTTGGAGGGCCTATGAGGAGGAGAGCTCAAGGCTCTTCAGCGAGCTGGCAGGCAAAGAGGCGAGGAAAATCCGCGAGGTCGATACGGAGGCTTTAAGGCGCGTTGCAGAGCGCTACGGCTTCAGCGTTCCCGAGGAATTCTGGGAAATCAGCCTTGAGATGCACTCCCGCTATGGGGAACTCTTCCCCGATGCGGTGGAGACGATTAAGGCGCTCAAGGCGCTCGGCCTCCACGTTGGAATCGTAACCGACTCGGACAACGACTACATCGAGAGCCACCTAAAAGCACTCGGAATCTACGACCTCTTCGATTCGATAACCACCAGCGAGGAGGCAGGCTACTTCAAGCCCCACCCGAGGCCCTTCCGGCTGGCCCTTGAAAAAGCGGGTGTAAAGCCAGAGGAGGCCCTCTACGTCGGAGACAACCCGAGGAAAGACTGCGTTGGTGCCAAGAACGTTGGAATGCTCAGCGTTCTCCTCGACCCGAAGGCCGAGAAGAGGGAGCTCTGGGACAACTGCGACTTCGTCGTTTCAAAGCTGGGCGACGTCGTTGAGATAGTGAAGGGTCTGATGGAAAAATGATGGGGGTCAGCAACGGCAGGGCTCTTCATCGGAGCCTCAGATAGCGAAATTCTCGTCATTCCCCTCTTCTTCACTTCAGCCTCTGGTAGGCGGCGTAAAACCTCTGGATGACGGTTATCCACGCGAGTATTCCGACGATGTAGACGCCATATCTGACGTATTCTGCCCCGAGGAACGAAAATAGCATGAGGATTATCAGCCTCTCCGCCCTCTCGGCTATGCCAACGGCGAGCTTTCCGGAGCCAGCTAACTCGGCCCTGCAACGCTCGTAGCTGACGAGGTAGCTTCCCATGAACGTCAGGAAGGCAACGCGCCAGTCTGCGAGGCTTCCGAGCGCGATTCCAAAGAGCACCGCGCCGTCGCTTATCCTGTCGAAGGTCGAGTCGAGGAATGCCCCGAAGCGGCTCGTCTTCCCTGTCAGCCTTGCCAGCGTTCCGTCGAGGGCGTCAACGAGCGAGCCTATGAGGAGCGTTAGAGCCGCCAACCTCGGCTCGCGGAGGTAGTAGAGGTAGGCCGCAAGGAGGCTTAGTAGGAGGCCTATCACTGTTACCGCGTTCGGCGTTAGCCCGGCCTTTGCGAGGGGTTTAACTATCGCCTCAAGGTAGCCCCTGACGTTCTCTCGATACCTGTTGAGGACCATTTCCTTCACCCGTCGAGCTGGATTACCTTCTTCCCCCTCTCCTGCGGAATGATTTTGAGCTTTGCCCCCTCGAACTCCTTCCTGAGGCCCTCACCGTCGAGGAGCCTGTCGAGGAAAACCGCCAGCGCCGCCACCTCGCTGTGGGGCTGGTTGCCAACTGCCACGTTGTAGTGGGCCAGCTCGTAAACGTCTCTTGGAACCTTCTCGGCACCGACGACGATGAGGAAGTCCTTTCCGGCCTTCAGCTCCTCCTTAAGCTTCGGCATCGCGTCGTCTATGTGCACCCCGTACATCGTCAGGTGGACTATAACGCCCCTCTCGCGCCACTCCCTCAGGATTTTCTTCCAGCTGGGGTCGAAGGTTATCTCGAACGGCCCTCCCCATCTCCTCACGACGTCCTCAACGCTCTCCCTGACGTGCTCGTCTTCCTCGGCGGCGATGATTATTTTGTCGGCTCCGAAGGCCCTAGCCGTCAGGGCCACGTGCGTTGTGATTCGCTTATCCCTCTCCGGCCTGTGACCGAGTCTGAGTACCGCTATCATCACACCTCACCCGTAAAGACCCTCCAGTAGTAAGTGAAATCATCGCGCCAGGGTATGTCCCTGTAGAACTCGTACAGGACTTTTATGTTTTTCTGGATTTTGTCCGCGCTCCACTCTGAGAGGACCTCGTTCAGCTCGGCCTCGTTGGGTGCCGACGCAAAGAGGAAGAGTGCGTAGAGTTTCTCCTGCTCGTTCAGGTCGTTGAGGACGAGGTCAATCTTGGAGCGGAGAGATGGCTTTACACGGTTCATAATCACGTTCATAAGCCTGTCCTCGAGGTCGTTCATGAACTGGTTCGTGACGTCAACGTGGTTGTGGAGGCCGGTTCCGTATTTGAGGGCCACGAGACGGTAGCCCTTGGTTGTTATGAGCTGGTAGAGTCTGGGGAAGTACGGACTGGCCAGGTACTCGTCCAGGGGACCTATGAAGTCGTGGCTGAAGTCAATCACGTACCAGCCGTCGCCGGTGTAGAACTCGGTAATTGGGTGGGCAGTGCAGTCAACGCCGTTGTAGAGGCCTACAACCCTGGCGGGAACGTTTATTGACCTGAGCATCGCCGTTATTAGGATTTGGGCCTCCCTCGGGCTTATGGTTTCCATCCTGAGAAGCTCCTTCGGGTTGAGGGTCGTCGTGTTGTCCGTGAAATTGTAGACTGCCTTAATCCACTTGTAAAGCTCAACAGCCGCCTGGTATTCGGAGCTCGCGTTCCCGATTATCGCCAGCGTTGCGGGTTTAAACGTCGTTGCGTTGAAGGCCGAGCTTGAGTTGTACCTCTCCTCCCAGTACCTGTCAACGATGTGCCCGCTGGCCGTCCAGGCGTAGTTCTCTCCGTACGCTTCCTTCAGCTGTTCGACCGTCGCCTCCCAGGGTTGCCAGACGACTTGGATTCTAAAGCTCTTTGCCATGCTCTTCTCAGCTGTTCCGACGCGGTACTGGACGAGAACCGAGACGAAACCGTCGCGGTAGGAGTAGGGTGCCTTGAAGGTGTAGCGCAGGGTCACGCTCTCCTCTGGGGGAATAACCCTCGGAGGTGTTGGCGCCCCCAGAACTTTCATTCTGGGCAGGGGCACGAAGCTCACCTTGAGGAGCTCGACCTCTTCGTCGTACCCGTTGGTTATCTCAACGGTTACGGGAATCTCGTCGCCCCCGAAAACCTTCTTGGGTGCGCTCACGTTCAGCGAGAGCCTCACCGGAACGTTCTCCTCTGTGGAAACGGTTATCCTGAAGTGGCCGTAGAAACCAGTCCAGGTTCTCTTAAGTTCGTCCCGCAGTTCCAGGGAGACTTGGAAGGTGTATATTCCGGGTCTTGAGGGCGCGCGGATTATCCAGACGAGCTGGGTTGCCTGGCCGACCTTTAGAACGGGCGGAAACCTTGGCTCCTGGACTATCTGGAAGTTGTCGTTGCCCAGGATTAGTGTGGCCCCAACGAGCCCAACCTTTCCCGTGTTGTTGACGGTCACGATTATGTGGAACGTTCCTCCGGGGGGTACGGTCGTCTTGTCAATCGAGAAGGTAACCTTCGCCGGTGGCTTCACGAGGCAACCGGACGCGAGCACGATGAGCGCGAGTGCCAGAAGGACGGCCGTTCTCTTCACCTTCATCTCCAAACCCTTTAAAGCCAAACCTTTAATTAAACTTTGGGTGGTGAAAGTGATAACGCTGACGACGGACTTCGGGCTTAAGGGGCCCTACGTCGGTGAGATGAAGGTTGCGATGCTCCGCGTCAACCCGAACGCGAAACTCGTCGATGTTACCCACGCGGTGACGAGGCACTCGATAATCGAGGGCTCCTTCGTCATGGAGCAGGTGGTTAAGTACTCGCCTCCCGGAACGGTTCACGTCGGAGTCATAGACCCCGGCGTCGGGACCGAGAGGAAGGCGGTAATCATCGAAGGTTCTCAGTGGCTGGTCGTTCCGGACAACGGATTAGCTACACTTCCGCTCAAGCATATAAACCCGAGACGCGCTTGGGAGATAGACTTCGAAAGGATTAAAAAATTCACAGGCTGGAGGATAAGCTCGACCTTTCACGGGAGAGATGTTTTCGGGCCCGCTGGAGCACTCATAGAGATGGGAGTTTCTCCAGAGGAGTTCGCGGAAGAGATTCCCCTCGATTCGCTGGTCGAGCTCGACATTGAGCCGAGGAAGGAAGGCGACCTCTGGGTTCTGAAGGTAATCTACGTTGATGACTTCGGCAATGTCATCCTAAACCTCGAGGACTACGGGAAGCCGGAGGCGGTTGAGCTACTCGACTTTGGACTTAAGATTCCCTACAGAGAGACCTACGGCCAAGTGGAGCCCGGAGAACTGCTTGCACTCCCGGGAAGCCACGACTACCTTGAGATTGCCGTCAACCAGGGGAGCGCGGGCGAGAGGCTCGACTTGGGTGTCGGGGATGTTGTTAGGGTGAAGCTGATCGGAGGTGATTGAATGAAGCGCGGTCTATTCGTCGGCCGTTTCCAGCCCGTCCACAACGGGCACATGAAAGCTTTGGAGTTCGTCTTCTCGCAAGTTGACGAGGTCATCATCGGAATCGGGAGCGCACAGGCAAGCCACACCCTCAAGAACCCCTTTACGACGAGCGAGAGGATGGAGATGCTGATAAGGGCCCTTGATGAAGCTGAGTTCCCCAAGAAGCGCTACTACTTGATTCCGCTCCCGGACATCAACTTCAACGCCATCTGGGCGACCTACGTGGTTAGTATGGTGCCCCGCTTTGACGTCGTCTTCACCGGGAACTCGCTCGTCGCCCAGCTCTTCCGTGAGAAGGGCTATGAAGTAATAGTCCAGCCGATGTTCAGGAAGGACATCCTCTCGGCGACGGAGATAAGGAAGCGCATGGTCGAGGGCAAGCCATGGGAGGAGCTCGTACCGAGGAGCGTCGCCGAGTTCATAAAGGAAATCCACGGCGTTGAAAGGATTCAGATGCTCGCGACGAACCTCGAGAAGAACGAGAAAGAGTTGCAAGCGCCGATAAGGATTCCGGAGTTTTAAGAGGGGCTCGATGTTCCCGTCTCTCCTTTTCTGCTCAGCTTTGCAAACATAGCCCCAGCCAGAAGGAACAGCCCGAAGCTTACAGCGTAGGGCAACGTTGGGTGAAGGCTCGCCAGTGCTCCCGCAACGAAGGGTGTGAAGAGGGCGAGGAGCTTCCGGTAGCTCGATATCGCCGCGTGGAACTCGCTGGCCTTCTCCTTTGGAATCAGCTTGAACATCCAGGAGCGGTAGAACGGGAACCAGAGGGTGCTTCCAAAGTCGCCGACCGCGTAAACGAGGAGGGCGAGCCAGAAGGGTGGCGAGAGGGCCATCACCAGCGCGTAGAAGGCGTTAATCAGCATGCCGGCCCCTATTGCCTGGAATCCCTTTCTCTTCGGAACCCTTTCGCTCGCGTAAGTTCCTATTATCGATGCCAAACTGCTCGCGCAGGCTATCAGCGTCACCTCGAAGACGGTCTTGTGGAGCACGAAGACGACGTAGTTTATGAGTACCAGCTCAGGAGCTAGAGCCCAGGCGAGCGTTAGTAAGGCCTCGAAGGCGAGGAGAAGCTTGAATTCGCCTGCTTTGAAGGTGAAGCCCTCCGATGTTATCTTCTCCTCCCGACCAACGGAAGGGAGGAACCTCCAGATGTACGCTACCGTGATGGCCGAGAAGAGGCCGAAGAGCAGAAACGCCCAACGGTAGCTCTCCGGTCCAGGATAGACGTAGCCTAGGATGTAGCCCATAATCGGGAAGGTGATAAGCCGAGATATCTCGGGCAAGCGGAGGTGCCAGGCAAAGATTTCCTCATACCTGTCCTCCGGGTAGATTACCTGCTCGTAGGCCCGGTAGAGGGGGTAAAGAACAGTGGAGAGCTTTTCTATAGCTCGCCCGGCGAAGAGCATGATAGGAGCTATAGCTCCCTTCGCGAGGCCGTAGGAAACGTATGCGATGCCGTCGAGGATGTCTATCGCGATAAGGCCCTTCTTGATGTCCCAGCGGTTGAAGAGCCTGCCGAAGAGGTAAGTCAGGGGAATCGCGATTATGTTCACAGCGGTAAAGAACACCCCGACTTCGAGAATCGAGTAGCCGGTCCCCATGAGGTATAGCGGGAAGAGTATCCAGACTATCAGGCCGGGAGCGATGAGCGTGTGGTAGAGCATGTATGCCCTGGCTTCCCTCGGAATCTCACTCCAGCGCATCTGAAGCCCCGTTCAGATTACAACCGAGATTTTAAAACGTTTCTCAGACACCTGGCGTAAACCAGCACCGCTCGCCCTCTTATGAAGACTGTGGGCTTGCTAAACGCACTCACCCAGATTAATTTCTCAAGAAGCTTTAAATGGGGTTCCCCCAAGTTCGGATGGCGGTCAACGTGCTGAGGAGATTGCTTCCACTCACGGCGTTTTTCATCGTCCTTCTGGTTATCTTTGGTCTGCTGTTCGTCAATCAAACTCCTACCCTTCCGCCCTGCGAGGGCAACGTCACTTACACCCTCACTCCCGGTGTCAACGGCTCCCTCGGTGTCCTGATAGTCTACATGGATCCGGGCATAAGCCACGAGAGGGCGGAGGCCGTTTTTGACGCGGCAAATAAGGTGGGTACGAAGTGGGTGAGGATAGGCTTTATCTGGGCACTGGCAGAGCCCTCGCCAGGGGAATACAACTTCACCGAGTTTGACTGGATAATCAACGCCGCTCTTGAGAGAAACCTCTCCGTGCTTCCCGTCGTGATGTTCACGCCTAAATGGGCCTCGGGAAAACCGGATGCGGAGGATTACTACCTCTATCCGCCGGCGAAGGGCGAATACCTCCGCGATTTCGCAAAGGCTCTGGCCATACACTACCGGGGGAAAATAACCCACTGGGAGCTCTGGAACGAGCCCGACATGAGGGGCTTCCTCAAAGACCTCGACGGAGACGGCTCGACCGCTGACGAGTACGCTGAGATGCTGGCCTACTTCTACGGCGGTATAAAAGCCGGAGACCGGATGCAAAGGTCGTCCTCGGCGGGCTTGCCAATTCGAAGGTCGAGCCCTCCTGCGAGAGGGACTACCTCAGGAAGCTCCTGAGCGACCCGGACTTTCCAGCGGGACAGAACTTCGATGTGGCGAACATCCACACGAACTTCCGGAGTCCTGAGGACATAATTCAGGAAATCCGGGAGACCCGGGCGATTCTACATGAATTCGGCCTCGAAAAGCCCCTCTGGATAACGGAAACGAGCTACACGCCCATCAAAAAGTTCCAGATTCTGCCGTGCTATCAGGGAGAGGAGGGGTTTGAGCGCTACGTTCACGATGCGCTCGTGGTCGAGCTGAACGAAGGCGCCGAGGTCGTCGTCTGGGCGGCCCTCCACGACTACGGGCCCGACCGGCCGGAGAGCGACCCATACAAGTACTCGGGCCTCTACACCTACGACCTTGAGCCGAAAAAGGCGGTGGAAGTGTTTAGAGAGTTGAGCGAGGAGCTGGAGAAATAGGTTAATCCAGCCATCCCTCCAGGGCCCTGTTAACGAGTTTCAGGAACTCCTCCTTAGTTCCGCCCTTCCTGTAGAACTCGTCTAATAGCTCCATGAAGCGTTTCTCCTCCTCTGTGAACTTCTCGCCTCTCCATCTGAAGATTCTGAACCTCTCGCCGAGGAGCTCAACGGTGTGGAAGCCGCTATCTCTGGGCGTTGGCTCAAGGTCCTTCACGAGCTCGATGGTATTTATCGTGTCGTAGCCGAGCCTCTTCCAGAAGGCTATGGCGTCCTTGTCCTGGGGTAAGACGAAGAGGTAGAGAGCCGAGTCCCACTTCAGCACCTCCTCCTCGGCCCGTTCGACGAGAGTTGTCCCAATTCCCTGCCCCCTGAATTCCGGCCTCACGTATATTTCCTCCACCCAGAAGCTGCCCTCCCTGCTCGAAACTCTAATGAAGCCTGCGGCCCTTCTTCCATCGAATGCGAGGAATATTATGTCGCCCCTTTTGAAGTAGTGCACTGCCTCTGCCCTGTATTCTGCCTCGGCGTGGGGGCTCCAGCCCTGCTTGCCCCTAAGCTCCTTGAAGAATTCGATGTAAAGCTCCTGGAAGTCCGGGAGGTGTTCCTCAATTAGGCGGACTATTTTCATTATTCTCACGTTTTAGAGTTTTTAAAAGCTAAAACTAAACTAACCATATAATAGTTTCTTCTATGTTATTTATTGTTTCTGGAGAAGGTGTTATTCTTTCGTTTAGGAATACACTAAGTTGGCTTAACATTTTATGTAATTTTTTTAGTTTAGTGCTGTCATTTATATATAATTTTAGCTCAGTTCCTATACGATAAGCATTCTCTAAGTTTCCTGCCCGTAGGTATGCAATAAACATGTATTTAAAATACTCAACTAACCGAATATTCTTAGTGACGGTGGTGAGCTCTGTGTTTGTTGGTAGGATCTCCATAAAGACTTTTAGTAAATCATTTTGTAATTGCTCTACAGTCTCATATCTCTTAGCCTTATCTTTTGCGAGCATTTTCATAATGATGGGTTCAACGAACTTAGCCTCTGGATTGACAGCGCTCGGTGGAACCGGGTCTTTCCCAATTATTGAGAACACTATCTCTCCAAAGGTACTCCCGTTAAAGGGGGACCTTCCAGTCACAAGTTCGTAGAAGATAACTCCCAGCTGCCAGATGTCCGTCCTCTCATCGGTTTTTCCAAAGCGAGATGGGTCTATCTGCTCCGGAGCGGCGTAGAGGGGTGTAATTTCTAGTGTCGAGTATGTATTTTCACTTACAAACTTGCTTAGCCCCCAGTCGCTAATCTTGGCTATACCTTGCTTGAGTAGAACGTTGCTCGGCTTCAAATCACGATGGATTACACCCTTTGAATGAGCATATTTAAGCCCTTCAGCAATATTGAGAATAACAAGTACCGCCTCATCTATTGACATAGGCCTTTTAGTTTTTTCTAATGAACCTTCGCAAAATTCCATCTCGAGATAGGGAATCGGTAGTACGTTGGCGTCATAGAGTTCGACGATGTTTGGATGCTTCAAGTGCAGCCAGTTGCTTATTTCTCGGAGGAAGGCTTTTCCAGTTGCCGTGTCCAGGTTCTTGGGGATTTTGAGAGCGACTGTTTTACCGTCACTCTTTCTTTTAGCTTTGTAAACCCACGCAAAACCACCTTGGCCGATGAGCTCAAAATCTGTGTAGAACTCGACCAACTGCTCCATGGGTTGTTGGATTACTGATCTTACTGAGGAAGTTAAAGATGGGGATAACTTATATGGGTGGTCAGCTTGATTAGTTGTGTTTTTATTGATCAATAATGCATAGTGCGTTGGTTCATTTTCGATTTTATACGGGACAATAATCTCAGGAATTGTGATACTGTGAAGATTTGTTAACCTGTACGTAGTTGTTATCAAGGAAGAAATATCATTGCTCTCTAACTTTCTAAGCAAAAATTGGATAGCATTTCTGATATATGTCATTTTGAAAACTTCTTCAATCGGGAAATCCATCTCTGTGTATTCTAGTTGATATTTCATCAAAGGTAATCCAAACTCTTTCAAAATTCTATTAGAGTATCCATTTATCCTACTAGATGCAACTTCATCGATTTCAAGATTTAGGTAGTCTCTTAACCACCGTTCTACTGTCTCTTGTGTTATAGTTATTCTCCAATCTCTCTCTGGATAAAAAACAACTTTTGATGGAAAGTTAAACAGAGGTAAGGACATGAGGAATGTTTTATTATTTTTGCTATATCCAGTACCAATATTATCTAATGGATTTTCCCTGATTATCATTGATCGTAGATAAAACTTAATTTGTTCTGCAAATGTGCTTCCGAATACATATCCCCATGCAATTGCTTTGTTAAGAATTTTTAAGTACCCCTCGCTCTCCGCAAGACAGGGATTTTCTTGAATTTTTCTTGATGGGGTATACTTAGGATTAAATCTTTCATAGTTGTCATCAATTAAATCTGCAGTACGAAGAATGGGTAAAAGTAGATAGGGTCTAATTGTCACTTGATATTCTTTCTCTTTTATATACACAGATAACACTCTTTGTTTTAGTTTATTCTTTTTTATATGTTTCTTGCCATTATGATTTTTTATAAGAAAACCAACAATACCTATGAAATCCCCGAGATCTAAGGAAAATACTTGATTTGAGCCTTCTTCGTAATCAAACTTTAAAATGGCTTTTTCCATATTTTTAACAATCTGGTAACTGTATTCTCCATGTTTTTTTCTTAGTTCCTTAAACCCATCCGGAGAATTCCATTTTTTTATGTCTGGTGAGATCATTGACAAATCATGAGAAAGTGCTGATATCTCCAGTATCAGCTTTTCCACCCTATAGGACATAGGATCCGTATGGAGAGTACTTATGTACTTTTTATAAAGCTTTACGCTATTTCTTTTTACACTATATGCATGGCAGATACCATGGGGGTTGAAAAACCACGGTTTGTATTCATCATCCAATTCTGGTATCCACATTTTGTTTCCGAATTCCTTTAAAATTTCACTCTCCCAAGCTGTTTTAAGAGCCAATATACCAGTGTCTAAAGAATTTTGAAGATTTTCAATAATATAGCCCATCATTGTTCCCTCTAGTCCATAGATACACACTTTTCTTTTTATCTCTTATTATAGCCATGATTGTCTACTTCTCTTTCGAACTTAAGAAAAGTCTCCTGAGAACCAGCACGTTGGGTTCCTCAGTCTCCTCCCAAAGAAAGAGACCGAGCCTCTTCAGTCCCGGCAGGAGGGGCTTAACACCGCTCGGGAGCATTACCTCGAACTCCTCCCGTCCCCTCTCGCGAGCAACCCAAGCCATTCCCGGGAGCGTGGCCTTAAGCGTTGCCAGTCCAACGTCGAGGGGCGTGAACGTTGCCTCCCCCTTCGGAACGAGGAAGCGGAAGCCGTTGAGGTCGTAGAATTAGGCCTTCGCCTTCAGCCATTCGAAGCTCTCATGACTCCTGTGGAGAAACTTCAATCCGACCGGGATTACGCCGAGGGTCAGGTCTTCCATCCCTGGCTCAATTTTCTCGGGCTCTTCTGGCTCAAAGTCTGCCACTTTGGCCCCGAAGTTGAAGAACTTGGCCTTGATGTAGAAGCCGTCTCTCTTTGCCATGGCTATGCTCTCGCGGCTGAGGAAGTAGGTCGCAAACTCAAGGGCCTCAATCTTTCCCTCGCGGGCGAGTCTCTCGCCGAGCCCGAGCATGAAATTGTGGAGCTTCCTCCCGTAGCCTCTACCCCTGTAGTCTGGGTGAACCCTCAGCCCCTCAAGCCAGCCAACCTTCCCCGGCAGAATGGTTAGCTTCGCCGTCCCGACGACCTTTCCGTCAACCTCGAGGGCGTAAAAACCTCCGTCCTCAAGCCACTCGTCGAAGACCCGTGCTAGATAATCCTCACCGTCCCAGGTCAGCCTCGCTATTTCCTCGATGAATGGTTTATCCTCTGGCCTTGCCTCGCGGATGAGCATGAACATCACCATGAGAGGGTTGGAGAAACCTTTTAAGGCTATTTTCCAATTACGTCCGGTGGTATTAATGAAACATATCGCGTCTCTAATAATCGCCCTGCTCTTGGTCGCTTCGGCCGTCCTCGGTTACTCATACCACCGGAAAAGTGCAGAGGCAGAAGACGCCAAAAGTGGCTTTCTTTCCGTTTCAAACACCGCCCTCTTCTGTCTGACCGACATGGGTGCCCTCGAAACGATGTTTAAAAACAACGCGAGCGAGGAACTCGTAAGGGAGCGGGTTGGAAGGTATGCTTTCTGCTCCCTCGTGCTCAGTAAGGCCTCGGCGTCGCTCTACAAGGTCACCGGGAAGAAAATGTACTGGAACTTTCACGTTGCATCTGCAAACCTCGCCGACTTCTTCAGCCACGTGAGGAACAGCGAAGAGCCGAGAAAACTCGTGGCCGAAAACCTGGACGTCCTCCTGCAGATTGACCGCGAGATTTCGGGGATATATCAAGAGTGGGGAAAGGGCAACGTCACCGAGGACATGACGTCTAAGCTCCTCAGCCTGACGGAAGGCCTCTCATGGTGAATCATTAAAACTGCTAACTCCTGACCGGAAACGCTAAAGGGTTGACCACCCAACCATTAACCATGCCCGACGAGGAGCTCGCCAGGGAAGTGCAGGAGCTCAGGAAGGCGCTCGAAGAGCTCAGGGAGAGCTTCGCCCTCGTTCCCCAGCTGGCGCAGGCCTACCTTCGGCTCATCAATCTATACACCCAGTACGGTAGCCTGGGAATAGAGGTGGCCGTTCCCGAGGTCACCGATCCCATATCGAGGGAAATCGTCCGGATTCTCTTCGACCTCAAGCGGGCCAACGTGAGCCAGATAGCGCGGGAGCTGAAGGGCAGGCGCGGAAAGGCCTCGCGCAACACGGTTCGAGCGAAGCTGGCCGAGCTGAAGGAGATGGGCATCGTCGTCGAGGTTCCCGGCGAGAGGGGAAAATGCTACGCCCTCTCAAAGAGGGTGGTCAAAAAGTGGCTCGAAATAGTCGGAATCCCGATTAAACTTGACCGGACTAATGATTATCGAGGTGGTTGACATGGTGGATGAAAAGGGTGGAACTCCGAAGAAGCTGGAGGAACTCCTAAATGAGATTGTAGAAGAGATGAGGAACGCCAGGAGCGAGGAGGAGCTCGAAGTCCTCAGGAAGAAGGCGGACATACTGGAGGATCTCATCGAGGCCTACGAGGGCGACAAAGACCTTGAAAAAGTGCCCCTGCTGCTGGAGAAACTCGGGGACATGGTGGAGAACATCCTCGGGCCGCTCAAAGAGCTCCTCAACGAGCTCTACAGCCCTGAGAGGGTTCAGGCGATGGGAAAGAGCGTGGCAGAATTTTATAAGAGCCTCGTCGAGGCGGGCATGGACAAGGATGCTGCTCTTGAGCTCACGAAGGAGTACATGGACTCGATAAACCCCGGCAAGAAGCTCATGGAGATGCTCGTGGATATGAAGAAATACCTTCAGGTTCCGGAGATTCCTAAGGTTCCCAAAAAGGAAGGAAGCAAAGGGGAGGTCGAATGAACCCGCTCCCAATTTTTCGCTTTTTTCTCCGCCTTCCATTGCTCGCGTTTAGAATTGCCGGTCTTGTGAGGATAACCAACCGGGCGAGGCGGAGCTTTAAAAAAGTCCTCAAGAAGGAAGGCCTACCCGAAGACGTCGCTGAGGAGCTTGAAAGGCATTTCACTCCTCGGTTTCCTTCTCTTCTCAAACGGTAACCTCAAGCCCTGTGACCTCTTTCATGATTCTCCTGAACCTCTCGAAATCAACGCTCTCCTCTTCCACGAGTCTCCTCAGGACGTCGTAGAAGGCATTTCCTGCCCGCTGGTGGATCTCGTAGAGAATTAATGCTCCTTTTGTGTAGGAGAGCTCCCAGAGGCCGAGCCTTCCCCACTCAGACAGTCTGAGCTTCTTCGCCTCCGGAAACCGCTCAATTACGGCTTCGTAGTTCCTTCTCAGGCCCTCGATGAAGCGGTTGAAGGCTTCCTCGCCGTGTATCTCCTTAATCGCCAGCGCAGTCAGGTAGTTGGCGAAGGCCTCGTCAAAGAACCTGCTTAGATGAGCCTTGGGCGTTGCCCTCGGGTTCCAGAGGTGGGCGAGCTCGTGGTAGAGGTTTGCTGGTATCTCCGCCCTGAGCGAGCTCCCCGCGACGAGCGCGTAGCCTTTTCCGGCCTGCCCGCCGTAGTTCTCAGGCGTCTCGATGACGGTGAACTTTCCCGCCCTGTGCCCTAAGATGGACGAATAAAACCAGTATGCATTCTCAAGTAGCTCAAGGGCTCTGTTAATTCCTTCTCCGCTAAGAATGGAGCGCCTGAAGGGCTCCTTTTCAATGACCTTGAACGGTGCCACCGCGATGTCGAGCCTTTTTGTGCCCTCCATCGGAGCCGGACTTCGAGAGCCTCATCAAGTCTATCGTTGGCTCGGAGTTTGACGCCGAGATAACCGTTGAGGGCATTCCTGAGGGGTTGGTGGTCGCGTTTGGCGGGGAAATCAAGGAAAACCGGCTGAGAATCGAGTTCCAAGTGCTCAATCATTTTCATCCCTTCTGAACTTCTCGTAAATCAGCTCGTCTAAGTACCTCCCGTCGCTCCAGACGTGCTCCCGGAACCGTCCGCTCAATGAGAAGCCGTTCTTTTCAAGGACGCGGATTGAGGGAATGTTGTCGCTGTGAACCTTCGCCCAGACCTTGTGGAGATTGAGATGAGTAAAGGCGTATTCGCAGAGGAGCTTCACCGTCTCCGTTCCGTAACCCTTTCCCCTCTCTTCCGGGGAGAGGTAGTAGAGTATCTCCCCCCACCTTGCCTGCCAGTCAATCCAGTTGAAGCCGGCTATGCCCACGAGCTTTCCGCTCTCGTTTTCTATCACCGCGAAAGTGGAGCTTTTCTCCCTGTTCTTCTTCAGCTCCTCGTAAAACTCCTCCTCTTCCTCGGGCAGGGTGAAGTGGGCTGAGTTGAAGAGACCCCTAACGGTGCTCCTGTCGTTGAACCACTCCCAGCTTTTGGGAAGGTTTTCCCTGAGGAAAATCGCCAGGGAGACCTTTTTGCCCTTCAAGATTATCGGGCGCATGGGCATCCCCTCAAGGGACTTCTTTGTTTTGTTAAGGATAAATGGAACGAGGCATTCAGCCCTCAATTGACTGAGCCACCATCTCGATTTCCTCCCATTCCCTCACACCGATGGCGATGCCTCCCTTCAGCACCTCGACCCAGCCGTTTTCCCATAGCTCCCTTACCTTTGGCTCTTCTCCCTCGAGAATCTCGACCACAACGGCCTTTCCTTCAAGCTCGCCCCGACGAGGAGCTTATTGCCTGCGGACAGGAGCGAGGTGGCGCTCCCCTCGCCAAGCTCGATTCTCCGCTCACCGGCCTGGACCCAGAAGCTTTCCCCGCGGTAGCCGGCCAGGACAAGCTCATCTTTCCATGTGCAGGCACTCAGAGCTGTACCCTCTGCGAGGACTCCTCTCCTGCTGGTTCCCCTCGTCGTTGAAGTCGAAGGCCTTCACTTCCCAGCTCCCGTTTTCAGCTTTGATGCTCCCTATGACCCTCACACCATTCTTCAAGGGCAGGAATGCCGTGAAAACCCCATCCTCCCAGCTCCCGAAATCCTTCAGCCAGAGGAGCTTCCCCTCCGGGGAGACCTTCCCGATGAAGAATCCCTTGTCGCCTGGCCTTCCGGTTTCCCCGGCGATAAAAACTCCGTCATTCGAGAGAAGGATTGAATAAACGGCTCCGTTGTTTCTAACGTTGAGCTTCAGCTCCCAGAGTGGATTTAAGCTCTTATCGAGCCTCGCCAGATATGCCTTCCAGCCCTCTCCTCCGTCAGGCGTTGCAACCCCTTCAACCGCCCCGCCTATCAGGTAGCCGTCGCCGAGATTGAGCGCGCTGTGCCCCTCCCAGTCGTTCTCTCCCGCCAAAAAGCGGGTCTCGACTATCTCTTCACCGTCGAGCCTTGCGAGCATTATTTTGTAGTTCTTACCGTCGTGCACGCTCCCGACGAGCAGGTCGCTGGCCATCGCAACCGGGACGGTTTCAGCACCGAACGAGTAGGTTCTCATTAGTTGAGCCCCCTGGAGCACTATCCCGGATTACTATCGGACAAGGTTTTTAAGGATTATCTTTGATTTGGAATTCAGGTGATTTCAGTGGACGTTTCAAGGGTCGTTGAGCTCGCGCTCTCGCTCGGCGCGGAGTACGCCGAAGTGAGAGAGGAGCGGTTGATTAAAACTGAAATCGCGGGCTCGGACGAGATAAACGTTTCCACCCGCTACTCTGGGGGATTTGGGGTTAGAGTCCTTGTGAACGGCTCTTGGGGATTTGCCTCCGTGAACTCGCCCGGCGACTTAGAATGGGCCGTCAGGAAGGCTGTGGGGCTCGCAAAGGTTAGCGGAGGAGATGTGAAGCTCGCCGAAGTCAAACCCGTCCGGGACCGGGTACGAAGCAGGATGAAGGTGAGGCCCTCAGAAGTGTCGCTTGAGGAGAAGGTCGGGGCCGTGAAGGAACTTCTGAACGACCTGCCGGAGGCTCCGAGAAAGACCGTGAAATATTCGGACTTTTCGGGCATCAAACAGCTCGTCACGAGCGAGGGCACCGAAATCGAGTGGGAGCTGACTGGGATTTCCTTTGAGGCCGATTTGGTAGTTTCCTCTAACGGAAGGAGCGCGTGGCTCTTCAGCTTGACCGGCTCAATCGAGAGGGGCTTTGAGGCGGTTGATGCCATGAAGAAGAAAATCCTCACCGAAATCAGCGGTCAGATGAACTGCTTCCTTCACGGAGGAAGGCCAAAGCTAAGGAACGTTCCGGTTCTCCTCTCACCTTACTTTGCCGGCACGATTGCCCACGAGGCCCTCGGCCACCTCGCCGAGGCGGATGAACTGCCGAACACGCCTTTAGCTGATAAGCTCGACGAGAGAATTGCCCCGGAGTTCGTAGGCCTGAGCGATGGGAACGTTCCCGATGGTCATGGAAACGACCTCTACGACGATGAGGGTGTCCAGGTGAAGAAGGTCGAAATCCTGAAGGATGGAGTTTTCAACGAGCCCCTCGTGGACAGGGAGCGGGCTTACCTGCTGGGGGTGGTACCCAACGGGCACGCAAGGGCCGAGAGCTACGCCTTCGAGCCGATGATAAGGATGCGGAACACCTACTTCGAGCCAGGTGACTGGACGTTCGAGGAGCTACTCGAGGAGGTCAAGCTCGGCTACTACCTCGTGAGCGCCGGACCGGGACAGACCGGCCTTGACTCTTCATTTACAGTTGGAGTCATGGAGGGCTACGTCATCAGGAACGGCGAGATTGCCGAACCGATATTCGGTGCGACGGCGAGCGGTAAAGCCCTCGATGCCCTCTCCGGAATCAGGGGGCTCGGAAGGAAGCTCGACTTCGAGAACTCATACTGCGGAAAGGGGCAGGTGGTGAGGGTGAGCATGGGAGGGCCTCACGTCCTCTTCGAGGAGGGAATCCGGGTGGTGTAAATGGAGCGTGAGGTTTACCGTCTGAGGGAGGAACGCATTGGTGTTTCCCTTGAGAGAAACATTAAGCCTTTTGCACGGGTTAGAGAGTTCACTGCCGTAAGGTTAATTGAGAACGGGAAGGTGGGTTCTGCACTTGCAGAAGGCAGAGCCGAGGGGGAGGCTTTGAGGCTCGCCCGCGAGACGCTCCGCTTCTCAAAGGAGGAAGATTATCATCTCCCGCCCGGTTGTAGGGTCCGCTGGGACAGAACGTTTGAGGCAGATGTAGAGGACATCGCCGGCGAGCTCTCCGCGTTAGCTGACGAACTTGGAGAGAAGGAACTTTCCCTATCCGGGACTGTGGAGTTAATAACCCGGCGCTTCTCGGTTGAAAGCACAGCAGGAGCAGACGTTAATGGTGCATACTCCCTGATGAGGGCCGAATTTGAAATCGGAGGCGGGATTTCCTTTCAGACTTCTGCAGGCTCGGCTTCAAGGGTTGAGTTCACCGAGTTCATAAACCCCTACCTCGGACTTATAGAGGGGCTTAGTAGGGTTAACCCTCCAAGGGGAAACGTTGAGGCGATATTCACCCCGACACCTCTTTACAGCATTCTCCTCGTTCCCGTCCTCTGGAGGCTTAGAGGGAGTACTTCACTCAAATCGCCGGGAATGGAAGCAAAAGAGGGGGAAACCCCAGCTTCGCAGCTCATCACCATTCTCGACGACCCCCGCGATGAAGGCTCGCTCCGCTACGTTAAAGCGGACGACGAGGGGGTTAGAGCGAGAAAGAACGTCCTGATAGAGAAGGGCACGGTTAAAAGTCTCCTATGGGACAGCTACACCGCTTGGAAGGCAGGAAGAGAGAGCACGGGGAACGGGATAAGGCTCGGCGAGCGAATCTTTGACGGCCCACACAACCTGACGCTCGTCCCTAGGCAGAAGAGCCTCGACGCGTTAATTGGGGAAGTTGAACGGGGCTTTTTAGCCCTCAGCGTTAGGGGGGCAAACACCCTCGACCCTGCCTCCGGTGACTTCTCGGTCGTTGTAACACCAGCCCTCATTATCGAGCGGGGCGAGGTCAAGGGTTTTTCACGTTTTGAGCTCAGAGGAAACGTTTGGCAACTGCTCAAAAACACCACCGGCGTTGGAAGGGAACTAACGAGGGTATGCTTCGACGAGGGATTTTCCATCTCCCTTCCCTTCCTTAGGACAGAGGTGGTGGTATGAGGGACTCCCTGGCGGTTCTTGCGGTTCTTTTCCTCATCGCCCTTTTCTTCCTGCCAGCTTACTACATCGGGCCGCTTTACCTCCTCCTCGTTGTCATCTACCTCCTCGCGCTCTACGCCGTGGAAAGGAGGGGCCCCAAAAGGGTTGAATCGGTCATCGATGTGGCGTTCTTCCTCACGTTGATGTGTCTCCTTATGAAGAAGTTTGGGGAACCCCTGTGGCAGGGGCTCGCGCTCGGGCTGCTTCTCCTCGGGCTCGAAGCTGCAAAGGGTTTGTGGAGGAGACGCTACCGGGATAAAAGTCTGGACAAGCCGGGGGTGAGACCATGAAAGTCATAGAGACCTTTTATTCCAGGGCCCTTGATGCCTTCAGGGAATTTGGCGGAACCGAGGAAGAGCTGATGTGGCTGGTCGGTTCGAGACTGGCCCTGTTTCCGTCACACGGGGAAGAAATACGGCTGAGGCTTAGGGTTATGGAAGAAATCGTAAAACGAGCGAAGGGAAAAATCCTCGACGTTGGCTCCGGTTCAGGGTTGCTCGCCCTAGCGCTCTCCGAGAAGGGAACCGTCATCGGAGTCGAAAAGAGGGCTGACTTCTTTCCCCTCCTTCGGGAGCTTGAGAACGAGCGGCTGAAGTTCATGCAGGGCGACTTCCTCAGGGACGATGTTGGCGGGGACTTTGACGTTGTCGTTTTCTCCTACATCCTCCACGACCTCAAACCGGAACCGTTTCTCAGAAGGGCCGTGGAAGTTTTATCGCCGGGCGGTAGGATAATAGTCGGTGACTTTGACCTCAACGGTCTGAAGGAGAGGCTCAAAGAGTCAGCCAAGCTCCATAGGTTGGCTGTTGAGGAGGAGCTGGTACTTGGGCGTGCTTCAAGCCACGGAAAGGTGTGTGAGGCTTTCCTGCTTGTCTTTGGGAGGGTAGAAAAATGAAGGTCGTCCTAATCCCTATGCACGTTGAGACTGGAAACTTCGAGGCCAACTGGAGGGAGTTCGAGAAGCGCTTCAACGAGGCCTTGAGGCACGACCCAGACTTCCTCGTCTTCCCGGAGTACTGCCTCACTGGCTTCGAGGAGTGGGACTTCAGCGGGGCAGGGCTCTACGACGAAATCTTGGGTAGAGTAGCCCAGCTCGCCAGGGAAGCCGGCGTTTACATCGTCTTTGGCCTCCTTGAGCCCTACAAGAACTGTGTCTACAACTCGGCCCTGCTCATCGGCCGAAACGGGGAGGTTCTGCTCAAGCACCGCAAGTTCTAGGAGCCGATGAAGTTCTGCACGGGTAACACGGTGAGAACGGCCAGAACAGAGTTTGGGAAGGCCGCGATAATCATATGCGGCGACCTGTACAACAAGCGGATAGCAAAGTGGATTAGGCAGAAAAGGCCGGACTTCCTGTTTGTGCCGATGGAGTACTCTCCGGATTACGGCGAGCTCAACGAGGAGGACGTTGAGGCCATGGCGGAGCGGGTTAAACTCCTCGGCGTCAAAACTTTCATAGTCAACAGCCACTCACCCGGCGGTGCGTGGGCCTTTGACCCCGATGGGAAGCTTCTGGCGTCATCAAGGGGTTATGAGATTCTGGTTGTGGAGATCTGAGCTCCGAAACCCTTAAGCCCAGTCCCGCTAGAAACACGACGGTGATAGTATGGAGCTCTACGACGTCTCCGAGTTCTGGAAGTTTGACCTCCGCGTCGGCCTCGTGAGGAAGGCCGAGAAGCTGAAGCGGACAAGGAAACTGATAAAGCTCGACGTGGACTTTGGAACCGAGCGGAGAACGATAATAACGGGTATAGCCGACCAGTACAGCCCGGAGGAGCTTGAGGGCAAGAAGTTCATCTTCGTCCTCAACCTGAAGCCGAAGGAGTTCTCGGGAGTCAAGAGCGAGGGCATGCTCATAGTGGCGGAAAACGAGGAGGGAAAGGTCTACCTCCTGCCCGTTCCCGATGAGGTCCCGGTGGGAACGAAGGTGTGGTAATATGTGGCGCTCGGCCAAGTTCGTAGACGATAACGTCGCCTTCTCGCGGATGCCCGTGGAGAAAGAGCTGGACGAAGTTGTCGAAACCTTCGACGCCGTGGTGGTCTTAGTTGAGGACTTCGAGCTCTCGTATTCACTCGATGAGTGGGAAAGGAGGGGAGTTGAAGTATTTCACAGCCCAATCCCGGATTTCAGCGCCCCTCCCTTGAGCAAGCTCATAGAAATCCTCCGCTGGATTGAGGAAAGAGCGAGGGAAGGGAAGAAAGTTCTGATTCACTGTCTTGGGGGCTGTGGACGGAGCGGTACGGTAGCGGTCGCGTGGCTGATGTACTCCCAACACTTGTCCCTCAGGCAGGCCCTCTACCGCGTCAGGAGGCTCAGACCGTGTGCAGTTGAGACTGAGGAGCAGATTGAGCTTTTGCAGGAGCTGGAAAGGGCAATTAAAACCCGTTGAAGCTCACGACCTCCTCAAGCTTTTTCCTCTCGTACTTCGGCTTCGGGTCCGCAGGGTAGCCGACGGGCAGAATCGTCTGGAGCTTGTAGTCCTTTGGAACGTTCAGGAGCTCCTCAACTGGTTTTGGGTTGGGAGGGGTGTATGTTACCGTTCCGAGGCCGAGCTCTTCGAGCGCGAGGAGTAGGTATCCGACGGCAATCCAGGTTGATTGGAGCCAGTACGGCGCTTTGGTGTGACCGAAGACGAGTATCAGATAGGGCGCCTCGCTGAGGAACGGTTTCTCGGGCTTAAAGCCCTTGGCGTTGAGCCACGCCATCAGGTCGCCCTTCGTCCTCGAGTAGAACTTCTCCTCTTCCCCCTCGCAGAGCTCCCGTATTTTCCCCTTCAGCCAGTCGTCGTCAATAACAACGAACCTCCAGGGCTGGGCGTTCATACCGCTCGGCGCTTCCTTCGCCACCTTTAGAGCCTTTAAGATGTCCTCCCTCGGCGGTTTATCTGGAAGAAAAGTCCTCACGGTCTTCCTTCGCCTCGCCAGCTCAAGGACTCGCATGGCATCACCGTAATAAATTAGGAGCCGGGAGTTTTAGGGGTTTTGGGCGGTTGGCTCAGACGTAGAAAACCATGCCGTCGTAGGCGACGAGAACTTTGTTTCCCCATCTCTTCCGCACGTAGTCGGTCAGCTCAAGGAACGGAAAGTTCTTGTGGGAGATATGGCTCAGAACGGTTCTCTCAGCTAATCCAAGCCCGAGTTCGGCCGCTTCGTCAACGTTGTTGTGATAGGGGTCGTCGAAGCCGGGCGGGTAGGTGGCGTCCACAATCGCCAACCTGAGCGGGGCCCTCTCTTCCAGAAACTCCCGCGTCTCCTCTGGAAGGCCCTTGGTGTCGTAAAGCAGGGCCACACTCTTCCCATCCTCTTCGATGAGGTAGCCGAGGGTTTCAACGCCGTGGTTCAGCCTCAGTGCCGTAATCCTCAGCGTGTCGAGCTCGACCGTTTCGAAGGGCCTGAGCGTTCTCGGGCGGAGGTTCTTCGGATCCTGCAGGATTAGCGCGTCGGCACTCCCCTCCGGTGCATAAAGAACCGTTTCCCTTGCCATCCAGCGGAGCTTGTAGAGGCCGTAAATGTGGTCGTGGTGCCAATGGGTGAGAAAAATCGCCTCGAGCGGGACGTTGAGGAAGTCCCTTATGTCGGTCCCGACGTCGAAGAGAACGGCTTTCCCGTTTTCTGTGATTACCGCCAGCGTTGAGGGCCTCCTCTGGGCGAAGCCGAACTTCCTCGCCTCGGTGCAGGTCGGGCAGGTGCAGAGATGAGCTGGAATCCCCTCGCTCCCGCCGGTGCCGATGAAGTAGACGAGCATAAGGACCACCGGTTTATATTTTATGGCCGTGAAATAGAGGCTGAGTTTATAAGGGTTCTCCCGTAACCCCTTCCGATGAAGTTCATCGCCGACATGATGCTTGGCAGATTAGCGCGCTGGTTGCGCCTCTACGGCTACGACACCCTCTATGGAATCGAGAACGATGATGAGATAATCGAGGTTGCCCTGAAAGAAGGCAGGGTAGTCCTCACCAAGGACGTCGCCCTTGCGGAGAGGGCTGAAAGGCTCGGCGTCAATGTCTTCCTCCTCCGCTCCAACTCGCTTGAGGGGCAGGTTGAAGAGCTGAAGCGCCTCGGCGTTGAGTTTGGGGAACTCTTTCCAGCGAATGCACGATGTCCGAAGTGCAATGGGCCCATAAAAGCGGTTTCAAAGGAGGTCGTTAAAGGTAAGGTTCCGCCGAGGGTCTACGAGAATTACAACGAATTCTACGTCTGTGAAAACTGCGGACAAATCTACTGGCCCGGAAAACAGTGGCGGGAGATGCTGAAAATGGATAAAAGGTTGAGGGGGTTGAAATGAGATGGGATGACTGGGAGCCCTTCTACCTCCGCATCGTGAAGGAGATGGGCTATTCAATCGAGGAAGACAGGAAGTCGGCTGAGCTACTCCGCTCGCTCCTCCTTGGGGGCGATGAGTACATCCTCCGCGAGGAGCTTGAGGCGGTAATCGGACGGAAAGCCTACGTTTTCGGCGCGGGTCCAAGCCTTGAAAACGCCTTGAAGGAGTTCGACTTCTCGGACGGGACGCTCATATCTGCCGACGGGGCAACGACGGCCTTGCTCGACTTCGGCCTCGTTCCCGACGTAATCGTCACGGACCTCGACGGAAGGATTTCTGACATAAAGCTCGCCAACGACAGAGGTTCCTTCCTCGTCGTCCACGCCCACGGGGACAACGGGGATAAGCTCGTCTCCTACGTCCCGTTCCTGTCGAGAATCCTCGGAACAACTCAAGCCGAGCCCCTCGACATAATCTATAACTTCGGAGGCTTCACCGATGGCGATAGGGCTGTATTCCTGGCGGAGGAGCTCGGTGCGAGGGAGATAACGCTGGTCGGCTTCGACTTCGGCGATATCGTTGGGAAGTGGAGCAAGCCCTCACTGAAGAAGCACTCGCCAGTCTGGGAGAGCAAGCGTAAGAAGTTCGAGTTCGCGAGGGAACTGTTGGAGTGGCTGGAGAAAAACGGGCGGGCGAGGATTGAGTATTTGACGCCAAAAGATGACTGATTAAGTAGTCATTCGAGTGAACGATTGAGTACTGTTTTTGGTCATTCCGTTGACCAATTAAAAAGAAACTGAAATCAGCTCAAATCCTTGAGCTTCCTGACCTTTCCGCCCTTTATCTCGACGTAGCCGAGCCTCTTGAGGAGCCTGAGGGTCTCCTCGAAGGAGTCGCGCGAGTAGTTGATGACGAGGGTTCCCTTCGGCGTTGGCACCGCTATCGGCGAGGCCCTCAGAAAGCCCTTGGTGAGCTCCTCCTCCGGGATTTTCTTGTCGCCGAGGGCCTTCAGGATTTCCTCCGCGAGGATTGCCCTGCCGACGAGGGCGAAGTAGGCTTTCAGCAGGTAGTCCTCGGGGAAGTACTTGCTCGCTATCTTTCCGAGGGCGTTCACCTTGGCGATGTTCAGCTCAAGGATTTCGAACTCGTGCTCTATGACGAGGTCAACGAAGGCGAACTGTTTGGCCTTTTCCTCAACCTTTCCGGGGTCGTGGACGAGGTTGAACGGGAACTTGAACTCGAACTTCAGTTCATCGACGTTGATTCCCTCCTTGAGCCTGACGTTGACGCCGTCGTACTCTATTGCCCCGTTGCGATAGAGCTGGTCGAGAAGCTCAGCCACCCAGAGGCCCTCTTTGAGTAGCTCGTCGGCCTTCTCGCCGGCCTTGAGGTGCTCAAGGACGTGGTTGAGGCTCTCCCTGAACGAGAGGAAGCCCTCTCTGATTGCCTCGACGTCGGCCCCCTCAAGGTTCTCAATCCTCTCCTCGATTTCCCCGAGCGTTCCCTCGATGAGGTAGCCGACGAAGGCCTCGTAGCCCTCCCTTGAGCGGACCTCAAAGCGTATTCCCTCCTTCCTGAGCTCCTCGATGAGCGCGCGCTTAACGGCTTCGTTCTTCGTGACGAGTCTCATACCACCACCCGAATGGGGAACGGTGGCCCGCTTATAGGCTTTGTGATGCGGGAAAGTATTAAAAGCCCTTAACATAGCAACGGCGGGGGTGGCTATGAGCGAGAAGCAGTATTTGCTCGACAAGACGCTGGAGCGCTGGAAGGGGAAGAGGGTGGCGGTGGGCGTTGGAAGCGAGACGAGCTTTTCGGGAATCCTTGAGGATTTTGACGAGGAGGTAATCCTTCTCAGGGAAGTTACCGACTACGCGGGCAACAGGGCCAAGGAGCTAATAGTTAAGATAGACGACCTCAACTGGATAACCCTGCTGTGAGGTGAGAGCATGAGGGGTGTTGCCTTCGTCGGCTTCAAGAAGAGCGGGAAGACGACGACTGTTGAGGCCGTCGCGAGGGTTTTGAAGGAGCGCGGTTACCGTGTAGCAATAGCGAAGAGCATGCACGTCGACTTCGACAGGGAAGGGAGCGACACCTGGCGGTTCTCGAAGGTTGCCGATGAGGTTATAGTTCACGCCCACGACACCGACGCGCTCCTGTTTAAGGCCAAGGACATAAACGCGCTCTTCTCGATGGTTTCGGCCGATTTCCTCCTGCTTGAGGGGTTCAAATCGATACAGCACGTCCCCAAGGTGATATGCGCGAGGGGCGAGGAGGACGTTAGAGAGCTCAACGACGGCTTAGCAATAGCGGTGAGCGGGGTCATAGCTTCGACAGGAATTAAGGAGATTGACGGCCTCCCCGTCATTGACGCGACGAAGGAACCCGAGAAGCTCGCCGACCTCGTCGAGAAAAGGGCCTTCATGCTCCCCAACATAGACTGCGGTCTCTGTGGCTTCAAGTGCGCCGAGATGGCGAGGATGATTGTCAGGGGCGAGAAAACGCTCAAGGACTGCGTTGTGCTGAGCTCGAAGCCCAAGGTCACGGTCAAGATAGACGGCCAGGTTCTCCCGATGAAGGACTGGGTGCAGGAGCTGGTAGAGAAGACGATAAAGGGCATGCTCTCGGCGATGAAAGGCTACCGCGAGGGCAGGAGGATAGAGATAGTGATTAGGGAGGATTAATCGGGTTCCTCTGTGTGAGTGCCTCAAGTCTCAGCTTTTTGAATTCCTCGTTCGTTCCTCCCTCGCCAAAGGTTCCCCGTCGGACGGTCTTGGCGAGTACCTTTATCCCCTCTCTGGCGTCATTAGCTTCATCTACGATTTTGACCTCCTCCACCCCGCCCTCTCCCAGAATCCACCCCTTAACTTCCCCTCCCGGCGTGACAATGAGCCAGGGAACCCGCCAGTTCTTCATTCCCTCCAAGTCGCGCTCGCTCGGCAATGGTGGGCATTTGAGGTGGGAGTGAAAGATTCCGACAACTTCGAGGCCCCTCGCTTCCGCCTCATCGAGGGCCCTGACCATTTCTTCTGGTTCCATCTCGAAGGCGCTCGGGGAGTTGAGCATGTTCCTGACCTGCTTCACTTCCAAAACCAGAAACTCTTCTTCGTCTCTCCTGCCTAGGAGGAAGCCGCACACTTCGATTTTCGAACTCCCTGCCATCTTGATGAGCATTTTGATAATCTCTCGCCCTATAATGAGCCTCATGTGACAAATTTGACCCCAACAAACTTTATAAAGTTTGGCAATATGACAAACCTCGCGGTGATACTATGAGGTGGGCCCTCAC